>MDTF01007374.1_pt1 | contig 60355 bp, 72 predicted proteins | sample 811191 | NCBI WGS metagenome assembly MDTF01 (sample SAMN05326649, study PRJNA326480) | marine metagenome | isolation source: seawater | place: Southern Ocean | collected 2011 | reverse complement strand
TCTTAAATTTCGAACAACACATTTAACATTATACCCTTCATCCAATGCACAACGAACTATTTGTCGACCTAAAGTTCCAGTTGATCCTAAAATAAGTAACGACATTCGAAATTTGCTAATGTTTTAAGTACAAATGATTTGTATTTTTTTCAAAAAATTGTGAAAAATAGAAAGATGAACTATAATTACTTTAGCGTCCTTAGTTCATCTGGTAGAACGTAGGTTTCCAAAACCTAATGGAAGGGTTCAAGTCCTTTAGGACGTGTTATAGAAAATATTAAATGCAATAATTCCATAAATTTTAAAATATTTCGCAATCATGTAAATTTGCCATCATGATTTACCATTTACCCAAAAATTCTCTTTTAATTTGTGATCGATGCGATGATAAAAAACGGGTCGTTCTCTGATGGGATCAGAGCACAGCTAACTTCGACACTAGTGCTATTTTTTAATTTGATTTTTGTAAAACGTTTCTAACTAAAAAAATGCGCAATAATTTTCTTTTTCACATAATCATTATGGATCAAAATTTCGCCCGGTCGTTGAATTTTTATTATTAAATATAAAACAATTAGACTTAAATTTTCCGCATAAAATTACTGTCTAATTGTTGATAATTAATTTTTTGTTTTGTACAATATATTTATGGAATTAAAACTTATCATTCTTATCATTGAGTTTCTATAATTATTTAGTTACAAAATAAAAACATGTGCTTATCAACTTAGGAACGTGCAATTATTTTTTTTATATGCCTAGAATTGTCAGTTTCAATTTATGTATATTGTTCCGCCCCTGAAAAAAGCATCGGTTCTTATATCACGACTGTAACTATGTTGGGTATTAAAAAAGTCCGCGAACAAAAAAAATATTTCATGTTGGCTAATGAGTGTTTCACCCCAAAAAATGACGAAATTGCGGCTCAATGTTTAAGGTCTACTACAATACTATTTGGGCCCACCGACACGAATATTTTTTTCTGGGGTTAATAGATTATTACAAAAGACATAAACCAATTAAAACGTCGCTAATAAAAGGAGATTTTAATCAAAAACGTGCAAATTTAGAATTAATTGACATTTATAAAAAAATATTTTTTTAAGTTCTTACAATTTCTTGCTTTTAGTCAAATCCAAGACGTTAACACACAAACTTTTTGGATCAATCTTATTCTATTGTTAGGTTTAAAATTATCAATTTTACGGATTTTATTAAAATTAAAAATAAAAACCACTACCAACGAGAACAGCTAATTCAGTTCTTTGATAAATTACAAACAATGAAACATTTATTAAAATTATTACTAATCAAAGTTTTCAAAGTTCTGTACTTTTTCCCGTTATAAAAGTTAGGAAGAAATCTGAAAAATATGGAGTTTGAATAGTGGAAGTAGCTATTTTATAAGAACTTTACTTTTTTGATTCTAGATTTTTTTTACCAGAGTATTTTTTCATTTATCAAAAAGATTATTGCAATCTTACATGAAGCTGGCTGAAAAAAACCAGACTACCGATTATAAAAAGTATATTAGATTTCTGAAGATTTTCCCGCAGTATTTTGCGGAATTACCTGCTGATTTTTACACTGATAAAGAAATTCAGAGCGTTAAGAAATTTCTATTAGATCTCGAAATTAAATTACACACTTTTGATCAAAACAAAATAACGCAACGTGTATCTGGTCATGATTTTTAATTTCATGACGACCACAACATCTGAGATTAAAATAATAACAGTTAGACAGAAAATTCTTGTTGAGCATTATTGTAATAGAAATAACGCAAACAGACTTTACAGAATGTATTTCGTAGCCTGGAAAAAAGTGATCTATTAATAAAAAAATCTAAGTAAGACACGGGGTCGTATACGGAGTAGCGTTAATAATCAACGAGAGGCTTTAGGGACCAATATATGGATTTAAATTTAGCTCTCGAGTTATTACATAATATTCAACTGAGGCTGTTAGAATGAGCTTAAACAGCACTAAATCAAAGATTGATCGAACGTATTAAAAGTCAAATTTCAGAGTAATTAAGAAGGGATTTGGTAGGCAAAATTTCGCTCAAGCAACAAAATGTAAAAGTGAAAGTTAATTATGAAGTGAAATCAACTCATCTACAATAAGTAATATCGGGGATTTAATCGACGTTATAGATATTAAGCCAGGTAATGAAATTGAGGAAAAAATAAATCTAATTGATCAATATATTAACAATGGAAATTCATTACGGTAACAAATTACGGCATTGTGTGATAATGAATTTGCTAGTATTGCCAAATTATTCAAAACTAACTCCATACAAGCAAAAAGACGAAGATATTCTCTATTAAATGTGTAACCTAAAAATTCACTCTGTTAATAGAGTCTTATTATTATATATAATATATTATAAACATAGGGCCATAGTGATCAAAAAATATTTTACATTATGTCTAAAAAATGTCAAATTTATTATATCATTTTGTAAAATTTATTACAAAATTTAAATATAAAATATTCTACTTACTTATAAATTGATTAAATTATATTAAAAACATAATTAAACTACAAAAATTTTTTATTAATAGAGTTTTTGTAAACAATATCACGTTTCCACAATCAACTTTCCGATTAACAAACGTGATTGATTACCACCTGTTACTACATATGACTGATACACGTTAATAAACGAGTAAAATAAGGTACTTTCTATTGGGTGTATAATTAATAACGATACCTTTACTTTAATGCACCCCCAGGTAAGTTGATTCTATCGAGTAACTGTGAGTAAAAAACATATAAAAAGCCCACAACTGGGGCTTGATTAGATTGTTTATCATATTATCCAAAACCTCCGGAATCTATTATTAAATCTGATATTTTTTGGAACACAATAATTATAATTGATAATTTTTTCTGGGCCGTTTAAAATGAGTAATACCATAATTGAATTTTTTAAAAAATTCTCGAATTAAAATTATGCCACAATTTAATTAAATTAACTACATAAAAAAATGTTAGTACAATTGATTGATTTATTAACTATTCAGGATAACGATTTAGGACGTAAAAAATCCGAAGAAATTCTTAAGAATTCTGAAAAACATAAATGATTATTTTGAATTGAAGTTAAACTTCCTTTATTCAAGCCTATAGTTTCAAAAACTTAACGAAAACTTCTTACGCAAACAAAATATTGGATCAATATAAAAATAACAATAATTAGAAAAAAGCACAAATTAACCAATTGATTCAAAATTCATTTCAACAAGCTCTAGCAAATAAGATTATCCAATATCATTGTCAAGTGGAATTTAAAAATACAGGAAGTAAACCTCAAATTATTAAAATAAGAAAACTTAATTATTGGTCAAGTCTATGTTATAAATTTTTATGAATTAACATTTTAATTTGGTAGATTTAATGGGTTAGACATTCCGTTAAAATGTGGAATGAAAACAAGAAAAATTTTTTTTAGTATGATTATAAAATCTTGATATTACAGGTTATATAGTGATAAGTAGTTATAAAATTAAAATGTAAATAACGGTCCACTTTTTAACAATTTTCTGAAACTAAATGAATAGGGAACTTATTGTCATTGGATTTGTTATTAAGAAAGTGTTGTCCCAGCTCCAGTCCCATCCAATGAGTACTAACGCACAGACGGTGTGTTAGTACTCACTACAGTTAGTGTAATATTTTTAGTTAATATTAGGGGGTTTGTAGAAGTCAAAATATTAATTCCATCTTTAACCAGTTTTAGTGTTTGTCCACCAAGAAATAGATCGGTACTGTTTTAATTAAATCAAGATTTACCCTTCTGTAATTACTATTAAGAATATTGCTAATTTTGAATTTTTAAAGGGGATAGCCAATAGCTCATCTATACTAATAGAAATAAACTTTTTTGATACTATAATGTACATAAATTTTTAAATGTACATAAATCTTTAATTTTATTTAGTTCTAGAATCTAAACCATGTAGCTGTCGTAGTTGCCAATGCTGTTGCAAATACTAAAACCCCCCAAATTAATATATATTGATAAATTGAACTTTTTGAAGTTTCCCATTGGCCGGGTGTTGCTAGTACGACAGGTACACCAACAACCAATGCTAGTGAAAATATTACAAGTAGAAAAGTTATAAGTTGTATAATTACGGCCATAAATTTAGAAAATAATTTTTATATTTAGGTAATAATAACAAAAAAATATTTTTTAAATTAGTCAATATCACGTCGATTAGGGTTTCTTGATGGATCATTTGATAATAAACCAAAAATGAACAAAGAGACAAAGAATATTACAGTAGCGTATACTAAAATTTTTAATGTTAACATTTTTGTTATATTTATTAATGGGACTTTTCTCGAAACCATTATAGTTTATCTAGTTATAAAATATATTTATACTGATATAATCGATACTATCATTATTTCTTAATCATAATTAAACAACAAATCAAGATTGGTAAAATTTTTCGACACGCGCCGTCAATAATATTTTAAATCGATTTTAAAATTGTTTACTGATTAAGTAATAAAAATTTAGAATTGTTTTGGATAACTTTTAAGGTTAAAATTAGTCATTGAGCTTCATAATTTATCAATTTTGGAAGCAATATATAAATTAATAAAACGAATCGTAGCTACAGTTTTTGGATGACCTATAATATTCTGATAAAATATAGGTACGTAATACGTGTCAGCAATAAATAAAACTGTAATTGGAATAACTTTTGGATAATTACTTTTCATATGTGTCTTTCTTAATTCTTAATAAATAACCAGCGGAATTATAGAATTAATACAACCTCTTAATTCTATAATTATGATTTTAGTAACGGACACCAGCCGGATTCGCGGCAACACTATAACTTTGTAAAGAGTATTTTTGGAAACGACCAGCATCTTCAGTACGAGATAAGTAGAAACCTGGTTCTGAAGCTGGACGTGTAGCAATAAATGCCATTACACAACTCTCAGTCCCACGTGTAGCGTCAAACGCTTGAAGCTTAATATAACCGGACGGATTAAGTTTGCGACACTCCGCTAATTCAAACATTACCGCTGCCGAATCCTTAATATCAAATAACGGTAAACCCCATAATTCCCAGTAGTTATTACGTGGGTGTGGATCATCTGTCCATTCAATACTAATAGCCCAACCTTTTGAAATACAGTACTCAACTTGCTTTAAAATTTGCGCATCAGTTAAGTCTGGTAAAAATGAAAAAGCACCTTGTGTAAGTCTCACTGTTCAGTCTCCTTGATTAGTTTTTATTTGTAAATATGATAAACGTTAAACGTTTGCTGTTGGAGTTTCAGCAAAGTCAGCAGTATCTGTTGAACTGTAGTTGAAACTAATATCTTTCCATAAATCTAGTGCAGTTTGTAAAGGCCCACACATTTTTGCTGCATCACGTAAAATTTGAGGACCTTCTTCAATGTAAGCACGACCTTCGTTACGAGCAACAACCATAGCTTCTAAAGCTACACGGTTCGCAGTTGCACCAGCTTGAATACCATCTGGATGACCAATTGTACCACCACCAAATTGTAATACAACATCATCACCTAAGTAATCAAGTAATTGGTGCATCTGACCACAATGAATACCACCAGATGCTACTGGCATACACTTACGTAAAGCTGCCCAATCCATTTCAAAGAATTGACCACGTGGTAGATTGACCTCGTTCTTAGCAGCCAATAAAGTATCATAGAAACCTTGGATCATTAATGGATCACCTTCTAATTTACCTACTACAGTACCGGCGTGAATATGGTCAACACCAGCCATACGCATCCATTTACAGATTACACGGAAGTTAATACCGTGGTTCTTTTGACGTGCGTATGTAGAATTACCAGCACGGTGTAAATGTAAGAGCATATCATTTTCACGGGACCATAATGCCATTGATTGAATAGCAGTATAACCAATTACTAAGTCAATCATAACAATAATTGAACCTAATTCTTTAGCGTATTCTGCACGAAGATACATTTCTTCCATTGTTGCAGCTGTTACATTTAAGTACGAACCTTTAACTTCACCGGAAGCAGCCGCAGCACGGTTTATACCTTCAATACAGTAGATAAAACGCTCTCTCCAACGCATAAATGGCTGTGAATTAATGTTTTCATCATCTTTTAAGAAATCTAATCCACCTTTTAAACCCTCGTATACTACACGACCGTAGTTCTTACCAGATAAACCTAATTTAGGTTTTACAGTAGCACCTAATAAAGGACGCCCAAATTTATCCATACGCTCACGCTCTACAACTACACCTGTAGCTGGACCTTGGAAAGTCTTTAAGTAAGCGTATGGGATACGCATATCTTCTAAACGTAATGCTTTAACAGCTTTGAAACCAAATACATTACCAATGATAGAGGCTGTTATGTTAGCTAAAGAACCTTCTTCGAATAGGTCACATTCGTAAGCAATGTAAGCGAAGAATTGATCAGGTGCGCTAGGTACGGGATCAACACGGTATGCCTTAGCACGGTAAACATCACAAGCTGTTAAAAGATCAGTCCAAACAACTGTCCATGTAGCGGTAGACGATTCACCTGCAACTGCAGCTGCAGCTTCTACCGGATCCACACCTGGTTGTGGTGTAATACGGAATAGTGCAAGCACATCAGAATCTTTAACTGTGTAAGCAGCATCCCAATAACCCATCTTAGCATATGGGATTACACCCGATTCGTAACGTTCGCTCTTAATTCTTGTACGTTCTGATACAGAAGACATTTATTCCTCCTAAGGATTAAAGGCAATATAGATTATTTTGTGAAAAAATTAGAAAAACTCATCGGCCAATTAATAATTAATTACAGGGACCTCGGTGTTAGTATAGCACAAATTATAAAAAATGTGCACCATAATTTTCTTTGTATAACTAAAATTCAAAAAGTAAAATTTTCAGAATCAACTGTGTTAATTTGAGATTACTAGATGTGATAAATGATAGTATCTTTAAAAGAGAAAAAAGATTTTAGCTTGACTTACGAAATAAAATGCTTATTATAAATGTATAGATTAAGGGTTGCTAACTCAATGGTAGAGTACTCGGCTTTTAACCGATAAGTTCTGGGTTCAAGTCCCAGGTAACCCATAACTTTTGTAAATAATTATTTATAAACTAAAAATTTGTTAGTACTTTCGAAGCTAGATTTGCTGTATCTTAAATACCGGCTCAAAAAAGAAAATTGCTTAAAGAGAGACTCTCATCGGATTTACTTGTGCATCTATTGAGAGAGATGACAGGTTCTAAATTCTTTACGTTACCGGCGTTAAAGATTTTTGGAAAATATGCAATGCAAAATCACATATTTTTTAGTAATTGTGTTAAAATCGGAGTGCTAATCATAATCGATGTAAATATATTTTATTTTTTAAATTATTAATGTTATTGTTTTTGTCTCAGCCAAGATTTGTTATAGATTCATTCCATACTAAATAGAATTCGCGATTAACACAAAAATCTTATAATAAGTATCTAGGTTTAGAAATTTTTAAGCAAATTTTCACCAAATTTTGATAGGAGATTATAGTGATTAAGTCTATTTTTTGTTCTAAAACAAAAAATTAGATATCGGAAAGTGTTTTGTCAATTAATCAATCTTAGTTTAAATTGGTAAATATAACTCAAAAATTAGAGTAAGATCTTATTAAATAAGAAGGAAATAAGAATCTTATAGATATTTCCCAAATGTGTTCTTAATCACGTATTTTTAGATTTTGTTTTTTTAATTAAGTTATCTTTTAAAACGAAGTAGTTGTTAAATTGTACAATGTAATTTAATTTTTATTAATACTTAGATTAGTTGAATGCCTTTAAAAGTTAGGAATAGACCTGATGATAATGTAAAAGCAAATAAAAGTAATAAGATATAATCAACGAAAACAGTCATAAAATAATAAATTTAATATATGAGCGAGTAACAACAGTATATGTAAATAATTATTAATAATTTATTATAGTTGATAAAATTTAGATTTATAGAAAATAAGATAATTTTCATGTCAATTTTTTTGTTATAAAAATTAATTTATTAATTTTAGACTAATTATTGAAAAGACTTCTATTCATGATTATTTATTCGCTTTTAAAATTTAATTAAGATAAAAATTTATTATAAAATCATTATTATTTATTTAATCCAGAATTTATTTTTTTCTGATATTCATTTTTATTAACGATAATAGTTATAACAAATACGTAAAGATAAGGAATTAAATTATATTTTCGAGAAAATTCATTTAATTTCAAAGAACAAACACTCAAATCGAAAAAATGTCTCTGAAAAGAATTATCTATATAGATGTGTCCACTGATAATCAAAATTTTCAATTATATTATGAATCAAATTTATCTTTTTTAAATACTTATAAGCCAATTTTGGGATTTTTCTTTTTTATAACTAAAGCTATTATTCATGATGAATAGTTTTAGCGGAAGATGCATTTCTGATTGTTTATCTCATTAAAACAAAATATTTTTTCCTAAATTTTATCTAACGAATCTAGAACGATTCAAATATAGTTTTTTGAATTTACGTTTATTCCCCAAATACAAATTAAAGTGACTTTTTTAGTGATCAGTCACTATAAAGATGTCTCAGTTGAGGTGGTGCAACTTTTGTTGTTTTACCACCAAGTTCTAATAAAAATTTTAACTTGTCCGACATTACTTGATAAGCTCTAAACCACGTTCTAAACTCGAATTATTTTGTAATTTAGAAATGGTAAAACAAAGATAAATTTGATCCATTAACTCTTTAACAGGATAATACACCTCGCCCTGAATTTTCTTTATTCCCTCAATTCCTAAAAAGAGAGTCTATATCGTTCTCCAGAAAAAGGTCTAATAAAAATTATCTCTCATTCTTATTCCTTTCCAATTAAATCTTTTATTTTTTTATTTAATGTTTTAAATGTAAAAAATAACAAAGATCAAGCGAATGCGCAGAGATCTATATATGAACTCAGTTCTAACACAATATTTAAGGCACATATATGTACCGGCAAAACAATTGGTCGATTTGAACCTAATGAAGATTGCTTACTTAAATCCTCACGAAGACAATGACTCCGTTACGTCCTACTTAGATGAAAATGGTATTGTATCACGCCAGATCCTCCTTACATCAATATTTTCATTACAGAAAATAATCAGTTAGCAAACACATTTTACTCAAAATTGGTCAACGGCATAAAATCTGATTTAGAAAAAAACCCAGATTTGATTTCTCTATATACTTCAGTTCACAAACCAAAATCTGAAATTAGTTTCATAAATCGTAAAATAAACGGAACATCAGTTTAATGAAATCTAGGCATTAATCAAATATTTTTTAGATATGTAATGCTCAATCATAAAAAGTCCTCCGTTTTATTAATTTTCTTTAAAATCCATTTCGTCCCCAAACAACTAAAGCAAGTGAAAATGTAAAGCTTGCCATTAAACCGGCCCAGCCTAAACTTAGAATGTCCATATAAGATATAGGTATTTATTTATATTACTGCTAACGTAATTATAGCTAATTTCTAAAATTATGATTTTTACAAATTCGAGCCACACATTTTCACGATTCATTGTTCCTTTTATAATTATAAATTCGTATTTTAATTTTTGTAATTTCTATAAATAATCAAGATTAAGAGTTAAATAAATTTTATATTGTTAAATAAAATAAATATTAATTGTTCTTGTCAAAAAATTATTTCGAAAAAATTAATAAAATTTTTATTTTATTAGTTTTTTTGAAATAATTTTTTTAATCTTCATGTTCTTCAAACGGGTCACGTAAATTTTTTGATGCAGGTCCGAAAGCTGTATAAACTGAATATCCTGAAATACCTAAAAATACGCTTGAAACAAAAATAATTAAAATACTAGCCGGTTCTTCCATATAAATCAAAATTTTTATGTATATCTCATTATCTTTGTGTTAAAAAATTGTGAAGATGGACGAATTAAATTTGTTAATAATAAATTTTTCCACCACCCCATTTTTCAGCTACAGTTTTTGGTTGGAGTAGAATATGACCAGCAATCGCAAGTAAATCATCATCTGTCAAGGCGCGCATTTTTGGAAATATGTCCGCACTCTTAATACTTGGATGAATCTCAGCAATTGATTCTAAACCGTCATATGTAGTTGGATCTTTCATATAATCAACTAAAGACGAAATACTATCGCGAGGTGGTGTTGCTAATCCTAAAGCTTCGGTATCTAAACCTACATTTGGATTTGTTTTTGTGATACCACCTGTATGACAGGTACTACAGGAAGATAAAAATAATCGTTTTCCACGTTTAACTTCTTCAAATGTCAAAACAACAGTTCGTCCACTACCATCATATGCTACTGTTCGAGTTGCGTCATCTAATTCAATTGCCTGTGTACTTAGACTAAAACCAAATAAACAAAATACCAAACTAATAATTTTTAAAATATCTTTCATAAAAGTTTTATAATTAAATAAATTTATATTATTTTATATACGAGGAACCAAGAAACATTTTGATCTAATTTTATTTTAGTACCCACCAATAAATAGTGTGTCTGGAAAAAAACGTTGAATTTCAATAATAAAGCCAGCTGTAAATGTTAGCCATAAAGTTAAAAGAACAGGTGCAGTTGATAAGTATATTTTAAAGTTATCCATAAATCAATTTGGGTAATACTAATTTTTAACGTGGTGAAACTGTAATTTCATTTTTTGAGGCAATGAATTTATTATCAATAAATTCTCGCCATGAAGATATGGGCCAAAGATAACCTGATGACATTATTTTTAATGCAACAGGAACATCAATAATAATTTCTTTTTCGGTTGGGTTTGCCGTTTGACTAACCGTTGATAAGTATCTTCGGCCAGCCCACCCAATCCAACCTGTAATATAAAGAAACATCACACCCGGAATCATAAACTCAGGTGCGTGCTTAAAGTCACCATCTGTTATTAGGTGCGGTAAACCATCTTTACCACACATCAAACCTGATTTTCCATATTTATCGAAACGTGTTTTTGTTTGTGTAATTTGTTGTTCTAACGCAATTGCTGGTGGGGTACCGGGTTGGTATTTTGAAAGACGACCTTCTAACTTTGTGACACTTGCTTTTAAGCGTTTTTCAAACCCGGGTGATTTATCACAATCTACTAGAACACCAGTCTCAATTGCCTTTGCCTGAGACGGTACAAATAAATTTAAACTTAAAAGCACGATAATTATTATTAATTTCATTTTTTTTGACATTTTAAAATATATTTTAAAATATATAGAATAATTTTTATGAAAGGTGACATGGTTACTAGAGATCGAATGATTTTTTTCGCATTAATTACATCTTGTTACATAATCGTTTATACTCTATTTTTTGATGCCAAGAACCAGATTCGAACAAAACTGGGCGGTGATAATTTTGATGGGGTAATTGTTAAATATTTAGCTGATAATTTTGAAAAAACAAAAAATATAAATTTAAGAACAAACAATCAAGCTTTACAAGGCTTAACTGAAGCAGCAGAAAAAACCATAAAGAAATAGACTTAATACTCCTAATGCTGCAAGACCACCTACAAATGCGATTAACCTAGAACACCAGTCTCAATTGCCTTTGCCTGAGACGGTACAAATAAATTTAAAACACGATAATTATTAATTCTGTTTTTTTTGATATTTTAAAGTATATAGAATAATTTTCATGAAAGGTGACATGGTTACTAGAGATCGAATGGTTTTTTTCTCATTGATTACATCTTGTTACATAGTCATTTATACTCTATTTTTTGATGCCAAGAACCAGATTCGAACTGGTGTCACGAGGATCTTCAGTCCACTGCTCTACCAACTGAGCTATCTCGGCTATACTAATTGTAATCTATTTAAACTTAATATTCAAGTTTATTATTATTTTTTTCGTATAATAAGTGTGGCGGGTGTAGCCAAGTGGTTACGGCAATGGGTTGTGATTCCATCATTCGCGGGTTCAAGTCCCGTCACTCGCCTCAAAATCAATGAATTTTTATATTATTAATTATTCTACAATTATAAAATAGAGTTTTCGTATTTTAATGAGGTTTTTATTAAAATCTATATATTATTTTATAAATAATCTACTTAGATACTTATTTGCTCCCATTTATACTATATAAACTTCTAAAAATCCTCAACAGAAAAACATCAAATTTTTTTAAGATAGAATATTTGTCCTCTTGTAAAATTGACTCACAAGAACATCAAATTCATTAATCAGTATCCCGCAAACCAAATTAAACACACTTTTCTTCCAAATCTAAAAAAAATTTTATATTATAAGATAAAACATGTTTCATAAAAAGAAAAAGTATTAAGAAGTATTTAAAACACTCTAAAAAATTATTATAAATTTGAATTATACCCTAGTTTTAGAATGGTGCCCGTAAAAATGAATCAAATATTTCTATTCAGGGATCGGGGGTTGAAATACGTCTGAGAGACCTGAAAGGCCTTTATAAAGGTAGTTGAGCTGAGCAAGGTGTCTATTTGCCTTCAACCAAAATAAAGTGAATATAAGAGGTAAATAGAAATATGATGTAATGAAAACTTGTAAAATATTTAAGTATGATTTGCAAGGCCGCGTACCAAGGTAGAGATTTTTTGTAAGTCTAGCTTACGCGGCTATACTAGTTATGGGAAGTGTTGTAATTAATCGACTTTAACAGCGTTTTAATAACGAGCTTCAACAAATTCACTCAAAAAAGAGGACCGATATTTAACCCTGTATTTTCTTACATATGTTTTAATTATTTTCCGGTAACATCAAGACTTTTTAATTGACCTAAACATAAACTTTTCTCATTTTCATTGGATTCATTCAATATTAATAGGGTCCCATCTTATTGAGATAGAAATAATTTAATCTCTAATTTTTTTTAAATGAAAATTAAATCAACTATAATGATGTTGTTAGTTTTAAAAAGTTTAAGTATGATTACGGATAATCAAGTTTTCACAGCTTTAGTAGTAGCGTTAATCGCGGGTATTTTAGCAATTCGTTTGGGTATTACCTTATACAGTTAGATTTTATTTGTTAATTTATTTTTTATAAATTAGCAAATAAACGTGTGTGATATATAATAATTAATTAATCAAATCAAAAATGGGCATTAAATCAGCATTCGCAAGTAAAACTCAAGATGGCGAAAAAAGCAAAACAATACCAATTTTTCCTTTTACTGCGATTGTTGGACAAGATGAAATGAAATTAGCTCTTCAATTGAATGTAATTGATCCAAAAATTGGTGGAGTTATTATAATGGGTGACCGAGGAACTGGTAAATCAACAACAATTCGTGCAATTGCGGATTTATTACCAGAAATTACTATTGTTAAGGACGATCCCTTTAATTCTCATATAAGTGATGTCGAATTAATGAGTTCCGATGTTTTAAATTCCATTCAAAACGATATCGAATTAGAAACGGCGTTGATCAATCTACCAATGGTTGATTTACCATTAGGAGCCACAGAAGATAGAGTTTGTGGAACAATTGATATTGAAAAAGCATTAACGGAGGGTATTAAAGCATTTGAACCGGGTCTATTAGCAAAGGCAAATCGTGGTATTTTATATGTGGATGAAGTTAACTTATTAGATGATCATTTAGTTGATATTTTACTAGATTCAGCTGCTTCAGGGTGGAATACAGTTGAACGTGAGGGTATCTCAATTCGCCATCCAGCCCGATTTGTTTTAGTCGGTTCTGGTAATCCTGAAGAAGGTGAATTACGTCCTCAATTACTTGATAGATTTGGTATGCATGCCGAAATTCGTACAGTTCGTGATCCTATTTTACGTGTACAAATTGTTCAAGAACGAACTTCGTTTGACCGTAACCCAGAGGAATGGCTTAATAAATATGAAATCGTACAAACTGACTTACGACAGAAATTAATTGCTGCTAAAGAGATTTTAACGGAAGTGACAATTGAGTATGAATTACGTGTAAATATTTCGAAAGTTTGTAGTGTATTAAATGTTGATGGTCTTCGGGGTGATATTGTTGTTAATCGTGCTGCAAAAGCATACACAGCATACGATCAACGTAAGGTAGTAACAAAAGATGATATTAATAAAATTATTGTTCTTTGTCTACGTCATCGTCTAAGAAAAGATCCATTAGAATCAATTGATTCTGGAAGTAAGGTACAAACAACCTTCAATGAAATTTTTGAGATGGAGTAATTTATAGGCTCAGTAGGATTCGAACCTACATTAAAAACTTAGAAGGTTTTTGTCCTAATCCCTTAGACGATAAGCCCTCAAATATTATAGAGTATATTTAAAAAATTAGCAATCCTAATTTTTTTGAATGTTAAATTGGGCAGTACTGGATTTGAACCAGTGACCTTCTGCTTGTAAGGCAGACACTCTACCACTGAGTTAACCGCCCATATATGAATTGTAACATACAAAAAGAATTTTGTTCACGAATAGGAAATAAGACTACTAAAATATTATTATTATTATTATGTCTGGTGGTTCAACCGGAGAACGCCCATTTTCTGATATTATAACAAGTGTTAGATACTGGATTATTCATAGTATCACAATTCCATCGTTATTTATTTCTGGTTGGTTATTTATTGCAACTGGTTTAGCTTATGATGTTTTTGGAACACCAAGACCAAATGAATATTTTTCACAGGATCGCCAACAAGTACCTTTAGTAAATGATCGTTTTAGTGCGCGCCAAGAATTGGAAGATTTAACAAAGGGCTTATAATAACATAGTTTTTAATTCATAATTATTAATTTACAGATATTAAAATGTTTAAAAATTTAAATCAACCGGTTGCATACCCCATTTTTACATTTAGATGGTTAGCAATTCATGGTTTAGCAGTTCCTACAGTTTTCTTTTTAGGTGCCATTACATCAATGCAATTTATACAACGATAGGAGTAAAAAATGACAGGTCCAAATCCAAATAAACAACCCGTTGAATTAAACCGTACATCACTATATTGGGGTTTACTTCTGATTTTTGTTCTAGCAGTTTTATTTTCTAGTTATTTTTTCAATTAAAAAAAACAATTTATATTAAGTTATGACAAGTACAGGAAGAATACCGCTTTGGTTAATCGCATTTGTAGGTGGTCTTGCAGCATTAGGAGTATTAAGTCTATTTATTTATGGTGCTTATTCAGGACTTGGCTCATCATTATAAAACTACTTATTTTTTATTTTGAACTTTGCGATATATAAAATTAACTCCGTTATAAAAACGATAAACTAATCCATAATTTATGGCGTTAGATTTAGTCGTTTTAAAATTTTGAAAAAAGAGACTTTGTTAATTATTTTAATTTAAAAATTTTATTATGTACATTTTTTTAAAGATTTAATTATAATAATATTAATAGTTATAACAGCCCAAAAAAATTAAAGAAGGTAGTTATCATGATCCAAAAGATTTAAGATTTTTTTTAGATATAATCGGTTCAAAAAGTCTTACATAATATGTTGGGAGAATTACTCACTAGAAACCCCCGCGGTCTTTTTTCTGTTTTGCGAAGCAGCCAGTCGTATATACAATTGTACCACCTGAAGGGGCTATTCAGAACAATTAAAGACATAGAATAGATTGTACACCACTAAGTTCGATACCCAGTTTTATGTGCTTGTTTAGTCTGCACCCCTGTGTAGGGTGGTGGTAATCCGTTAGCAATTAGTGCGTTTATCGACACGGGACGTGAAAATGTAGACTTAATTATTAATAAAAAACCTTTATTGATAGGGGGGTTTTGTAGTTTAATTAAGTATTTAATCAATTCATAATTGATAAAATATTTTACCATTAAATTTTGTAAAATTTATTACAATATGATATAATTAATTTGTCTCAATATGCGGGCGTGGCGGAATTGGTAGACGCGCTAGATTTAGGTTCTAGTAATAGTTTATTGTGAGAGTTCAAGTCTCTCCGCCCGTATTTTATTTTAGTTCTAAAATTATATTTAATATTTCAATTTCAAAATTTATTTGGGCACGGTTAGTTCGCCCCCCTATAAAAATTGTGTTATGTTGACGTAGAATCCATATTTGGGAAAATGAAATATAACTAATTAAGATACTTATCATCAATATTCCAAAACCAGTATAAATTAATGGAATTCCAGGATCTACTTTAATTTGTAAACCTGTGATATAAATAAGATCAATTATTTGAAAATTATATAATGAAGTTCTATACGATTCTCCAGTATCAATATATGTGAGAAATTTTCCAAAATTATTATAAATTGCATTTACACCACGTGAATTATCGAATATTATATTTATCCCTTTACTTTTCGGTAACCAGGTAAGCCATATGGTCTTATTCATTTTTTCTGGTGTAATAGTTGGAATTTGATAGATTTGTAAATTATCTAAACGAATTCGTGTACCCATTATATCCCAATCTGTTTGATAATAACTTATATTTTTATATTGTAATGGTCTATTTACGGAAATTGTTTTTCGTTTCAATTCATTTCCAGAGCTATCTAAAATTGATAAATCTGTGTAAAATTGATCGATTATATTATTTTGTTTATATGTTATCCAAAAATCATTGACACGGGTTGAAATTGTTGGTAGATAAGTAAATATATTAGTACTAATTAATTTTTGAATTTGAAAATTCTCCGTCTTTGGAATTAATTCTTGTGATTTAAAACCCATAAGTGAACCAATCACAGCACCTAATAAAATTAGAAGTAAACTCAAATGTACAATGATTGGCGCAATTCTACCACTCAAACCTTTATATGCATAAAAAATATTTTTTTGTTGATAAATGAGATAATTTTTTATAATTAATTTATTTAATAAATTTCCGGTTGAAATATTTTGAATTTTACTATTTAGTGGCAATTTATAAAATTGATTTGATTTTCTATAGAAGAATATTTTTTTTGCATTTTTTAAAATTGGTAATTGTTGAATAAATGTACAACACATTAAACTACTCCCAAATATAACTAATAAACCAATGAACCAAGATGTTTTAAAAATATGATTTAAACCAAATCGAATAATTATTTGCCACACTCGAATACTATATATCGTTTGTTGATAGTTAATTTTATAAAATTCAACTGTTTGATCTTGTTCAATTACTGTTCCGAGGATACTTAGACTTGCTATTAGAATTAACAGGACAATCGCAAATTTTAAATTGGCGAGATATTTGATTATATTTATACGTATTTTCATTTTTAAAATAATTATATAAGCTAATAACGATGGATTCTCATATTTATTTTTGAGTGTTGACGAAATAACTTAAGTCGTTATTTCCTCCTGGACTACTTTTATGTTCGATGCCATGCGAAAACGGCCAGATAACGCATAATTTTCAAGCAATTCGATTGCTTCACGATTTGTAACTGCTATGGGAACAAGTCTTTGAATAGCGCTAAAAATATCACCTGTTGAAAATTCTCGATTTGCATTAAATGCAAAATACATTGCTTCAATAATTGCTTGTTCAATTTCTGCTCCGGAAAAATTTTTTGCCGCTAAGCTGAGCATGGGAATATTATAGGTCATCCAAGTTTCTGGTCGTAATCTTGATAAATGTACGGTAAAAATTTTGCGACGTTCCTTTTCTAAAGGTAATCCAACAAAAAAAATTTCATCAAATCTCCCTTTTCGAACTAATTCCAATGGTAGTGAATCAAAATTATTTGCTGTAGCAACGACAAATACGGGTAATTCTTTTTCAGATAACCAAGTGATAAATGTACCTAAAACACGACCTGTTGTTCCACTATCCCCAGCACTATTCATTTGGGTAAAGGTTTTATCAATTTCATCAATCCAAAGAATACAAGGTGAGAGTGCTTCAGCCATTTGTATCATTTGACGAACTTTCATTTCTGATTCCCCAACTAAACCACTAAATAAACGACCAAAATCTAAGCGTAATAAAGGTAATTGCCATTCATTTGCAATTGCTTTTGCCATTAATGATTTACCTGTTCCTTGAATCCCCAATAATAATAATCCACGTGGTGCAGGTAAACCATATAATTCCGCTTTTGTAGAGAATGCTCCTAATCGTTGATATAGCCATTTTTTTAAATTTTCTAGTCCACCAATATCTGTAATTCGAGTACTCGAGGAACAAAATTCTAAAATTTCAGTCTGACGAATTATTTCTTGTTTCTCTTTTAGGATAATATCAACACTGCGTCCATCTAGAATTTTATTTCGTGCGATAATTTTTGATAAAACTCTTCGAATTCGTTCTAAAGAGAGACCTCGACATGAAGTAATTAGGCTTTGGAAAAGATCATTGTCTATCGTTTGATTTAATGAAACACACAAACGATCTAATTCTTGTCGAATTTCAGATATTCCAGGTAATTGAAATTCGATAATTGGAATAACATCAACTAACTCATCCGGTATTTTTACCTCCGGTGCAATGATAATAATTGTTTTTGGTTGTGTTTTTAATATACGAATTAAATTTCTTAATTTTCTTGAAATTGCAATATCCGTTAAAAAGTTATTAAAATCTTTCAATAAGAAAATTGCTGGCGTATCTGGTGTAGTTTTTTCAATAAATTCCAATGCTTGTAATGGATTTCGTTTCGCAATACCATTACTATTTGGATTATTTAAATATCCATCTACATAATCCCAAGCATAGAAACCACGATTTCCATTTATTTGTATATAGCGACGCAATGTATATTCTAAACGATCTTCTTCAAATGTTGTTATATATACAAGGGGACATCGCGCTTTTAATAATAAGTTAAATTCTTCAATGAATACCATTATTTTTTAATTTCAAAAGTATAAAGTTTTTACCGTTTTAGTAATATGTAGTTACTATTATACTTATAATTATAAAATTATTAAAAATTCCTTCAATTCCTATAAAAATTAGTACTTTTTCAAGGTATTTGAAGAATCAAATAAAAAAACTAAATTTTGGAGTTATGGAATTAAGAAAAATTATTCACGATCAGGAAATTTACGTAGTTTAACAAAAAAAATGACAGTCTGGCAAAACCTTTCAGCAACATAACAGAAAGCTGAGTCCGCTGAATATACGATTCGATTAAAAGAAAAACAAAAGAGAAAATATAATTACGATATCTCGGAACATCAATTATTAAATTATGTAAAAAAAGCAAAACAAATAAAAGGTCCAACTGTTACTAATTTTGCAATTAATTAAAATGTGATTAAATAATATTAGTTTTCGTTTAAGTTTTGCTTCAACAGCCTGAAAGTCGACAATTAATAAACCATGATCACTTTTTAGTTGATAAGGAACCCTTAGATATCCCAAATTTACAATGTAAGACTGGTGATTCAATAACAATTGAAAATAAAAACCAAATAAACATATGGCGTGGACGAATGACTGATAGTCTGAACCTTCATATTCCAACTTTTTTAGAATTTAATAAAAAAAAATTGACTGGTTGGGTAAAATTAATTGTCAGTCGAAATGAGATTGGTTTAAATGTTGATGAGTTATCGATAGTTGGGAACTATTCACGTTAATAATTTCGATATCTATAAATTTTTTCAATTCTATAGATTCATTCAGTGTTTTTCTGTCAAATAATAATTCATGATTTTGTGTAATAAATAGTTATTTCTAAAGTAATAAAAATTTTAACTAATTATATGATTGAACAGATTAATTGTACTTATCTCAATTTTATTTGTGTACCCTACTGTATTTGTTTTATTAGTTTAAATAAAAGTAAGTTATAAATTTAGGTAAACCGATATCCATTGGGGATAATCTTCCAGATTTGGCATGACTTGATGATTTAATTTATATCAAAAGAATGAATTTAAAATTCTTTCGATATAATCTTGGAAAGTTTAATATTATTTCGTCTAGAATAAATATTATGAGATGGTCAATTTTTGGGGAAATGTTTTACATACCCCAATTTTTTATTAATAGCGTAATCGATTTAATGACGAGTAAAATTTCACATGTTATAAAATTGTTACTCTTAGTAAAAAATGATTTAGATTTATAATTAATTTTACAATACACTTTAAATTTATATAGAATAAATCAACTATTGCCCAGGAGTCTGTTGTACTTACTATAACGAATACATTCGGTTTAAGACTTGGAGAGTTTTATCATTTGTGAATCGAAGAAAAATAAGTAAATGGTAAAAATGAAGATTAAGAGGCTAAAATCAAAGTTCAAAATTTAAATCAATCAAAAGTAATTTTATTTTTTTCACTTTTCTAAAAAAAACCAACCCATAATGTATCGTACAAAAACGTAATGCAAAGATTTTTGGATAAGATGTAATGATTGTCCATATTTTTTCACTTCGAACTAAAATAAATAAAAGAGAAATCCTAAAAATTTGTTTTTAGGTTTTTAGGCACCAGTTTAAATATTTTTAGATTTTATTTTATTTCGAGGTAATATCGTACTTAAAAAAATGTAAACTATTGTAACTAGAAATTTAAAATTATTACTTTTCCCAGTTATAAACTTAGTACAACGTAAAAATTTATTGGTTTATAAAAAGTCGGAGTACTTCAATTATTAAGAGTCATCTAAAGTTGATTTGGTTTTGTAAATTTCTGTAAAAACTTACACTTTTTCGAGTATAATGTTATATTGAAATAAAAAACAACAAAATCTAAAAATATGGCATTAAGAACACGCTTAGGTGAAATTTTACGCCCTCTTAATTCAGAATACGGAAAAGTAGCACCCGGTTGGGGTACAACATCAGTCATGGGACTATTTATGGGACTATTTCTTGTTTTCCTTCTAATTATCTTACAAATTTATAACTCTTCGCTAATTATAGAAAACGTCGATGTAGATTGGGCAAGTGTTGGGTCTTAGAAAATATACAACTACAAATTCTGTAGTTGTAGATTTCTTACTATGTTAGCGATCGGTTGGATCATTTGTGCCAACAATTGTTAATGCGATTGTGATCGGGATTATCACAATAAAAAGTCCACATGCTAAACTAAATAAAAAACTTGATAATGATGCTGTCATATATTTTGGAAAATAAAGATGTTATTAAATTCATAGTTTGTACAATATTATTATAATACATATAAATAATATCGTAAGATTATTTCTTAAATTACTAACACTCTAAAATTGATATTGAAAAACATAAAAAATTTGTTATAATAGATGCAGTGCTAGTGTAGCTCAATTGGTAGAGCAGCTGATTTGTAATCAGCCGGTTGCGAGTTCAAGTCTCTTCACTAGCTATTTTTTGATATGTTAAGTTATAATAATGAAGTATTTTGACCAATCATATCGATTAACTAAAAATTCTAAAGACATCCGAGAAGATAAATAAAATTATGTTATGTCGCTTCTACTAACAACATAAAGTTGAAAATACACTAAAGTCTCAAGATCTTGATTGAACGCAATAGTTCAGAGGATATCCATCAGATCAAAATTTCTCCCATAAATCACATCTAATGAATGAATGAATTGACAGTTCAAACTCTTGACGGTCCCAAATTGTAGAGAATCGTATGAGAATTCTTCAGTGATTATTAATAAAGTGCCTTTGATTTCAGAGAATAGTAACGAATGGTAATATAATATAATACAATAAATCGAACAACGTGATCAGTTCTCACAGATCTAAGCTCATGAATTTGAGTACTTTTTTTCTAGTGATAATAACTTTATTTTAAAATTAAATTTTTAGTATAATATATTATTATTATAAATTGTATTTAAAGAGACGCGGTAACAAAAAAATATTACAATACTAACAATTCATTTTAAATAATATAACTGATATTAACTTAAATTTTGTATAATTTTAACCGTAACTTTAATGTTTGATCTAGTTAATTTTTATTAACCTAGATCAAACATTAAAGTTACGGTTAAAATTATACAAAAGAATAAAATTAACACAATAATAATTGAAAACCATTTTGTATTAGGATTAGCGAATAATTTTCTAACAGGTGAAATTATAATCACCATTAAACCAATCACGCTGCTAATAAAAAATTTGGGGTAACGTAAAACATTTTCCCAAAAATTAACCATATCATAATATTTATTTATTTTACACTACTAAAATCAATCAATAATTTGACGGCGACTAATTGCCGTCCTCAAGGATCACCGCTCGAAATACAACAACGAACAAGATACTACATTTAACCAGATATTTTATGGGGGCACAATCGCTATGATTTATCTTTTTAAATTATAATTGCTCGAAACTTGTATAAGGGCTTTTCAAACATAAAAAGAACGTATAAATAGGAAAATCAATAAAAAGGCTTAAATTTCATCTTTCTGTATATAAATAAATAATAAAGCCATGCCAAATGCTGGAAAGATTATTCCAACAATGGGTACGAATATAGGCGGCAAATACGAACTAATCATAAACTTATAAATTACCTTTATTTAAAGCTAATAAAACAACAACAGCAGGACCCGCTAATAAAATTGTAGTGATAGATAACAATTGCCCAACAACTGTCCAATTCATATAATTCAGTTAAAATTTTTATTACTTTAGAAATGACTATTTATTACACAAAATCATTAATTATTATTTAACAAAAAAACAATGAATGAGTCCATAGAATTGAAAAAATTTTTAGATATAGAAATTATTTACGTGAATAGTACTCAACTATCAATAATTCATTTACATTTAAACCAATTTCATTTCGACTGACAATTGATTTTACCAAACCCGTCAATTTTTCCTTATTAAATTCTAAAAAAGTTGGAACATTAAGGCTCGAACTATCAGTAATTCGTTCACGCCATACATTTATTTTGTTTTTATTTTCAATTGTTATTGAATCACCAGTCTTACATTGGAAACTTGGGATATCTACAGGTTTATTGTTAATTAAAAAATGACCATGGTTTATTAATTGTCGACTTTCAGGTATTGTTGAAGCAAAACCTAAACGAAAAATAATATTATCTAACCGCATTTCACTTAATTGTAAAATTAGTAACCCAGTTGAACCCTTCATTCGTTTTGCTTTTTTTACATAATTTGATAATTGACGTTCAGAAATACCATAGTTATATTTTATCTTTTGTTTTTCTTTTAATCGAATCGCATATTCAGAACTTGCACCTGGTTTTTTATCATGTTGACCGGGAGGTTTTGTACGGACTGTTATTTTTTTTGTTAAACCACGTAATTCTCCTAATCGACGAACAATTCGAATTCTTGGTCCACGGTAACGAGACATTGTATTTTACATGTTAATTTTATCTATATATATTCTAAATGACTAATTCAACGAAGTCAACTAAAATATAATTCAAATTAATAAAAAAGTTGAATAATAGTAGTTAATAAATAAACAGCATAAACTGATTTCCCGACCTTTATCGGATTTCGTTGCGAATTTTGATAATTGAAATCTTTTTGTTAAATCACTTAACTCTTCTAATCACAAATAATTTTTCTTAATCCCATAATTTTAAAATTTAGTTTTCTATTCCATTATTCAAATATGTTGAAAAAATATTCGTCTTTACATAAAATGCAATAATTTTAAAATATGAAAAATTTAACTTCTTATTAAAAGCCTAATGCTCTTGTATATAATAATTACATTTGAAGAAGATCGTTTAGAATATAGATTGCGTCGCCATATATAAATAAATGGAAATCGTAGTTTTAGAATACATTCTGATCGTAATAAATTATATTATATAGATCATCCATAAATACTAGTATTTTCGATTTTGCTACATTAGAGAAAATGTCACCAATGGATATTGAAATAACAACTAGTAATATTATTGCAAAACCAAATTCATTAAAGTTATGCTAATCACTTTAATTCCGGTGTATAAGATTATATCTAATGATCGTAATCACGACACTAATACAAATTATTATATGTATTAAAAAATTTTATTAATTATTGTTATTTTTACCTAAAATGAGCATAATACATATAAATGTAATTATGACTCTCATTTATTTATTTTTGCAAAAGCACATTAATTTAGAAACTTATTTCTATCGCTTGAACTTTTTCAAATTGTTTTTTTAACTAAAAAAACTTGACATAAAAGAATAATAAAAGTTATTCCTAAACAATTATAGCTGGTTTTTGTAAAATAATTTCCATTTTTGTCTATCCAAAACCATAATATTTGCCACTTGTAACAATTGATTTTACTTAATAGTTTTACCTTTAGAAACAGTAAGATCATAATTCTTAGAGTTATTGTATTTTTAGATCGCCAGAAGTACTGGAATTTATTGGAAAAAATACGTCGGCTAAGCCACAATTTTCTTATTGAAAAATTTTAGTAGCTTTTTAACGGGTATTACAATTTCAAGAAAATTAAAAATTTGTTGCTTCGATTTTATATTTTTAAATTTATCGACTGTAATGCGGGGTAACCCTTGGTACGGGCAGAGAAAATATTCTCGAAAATATGAATTAACGTCTTTGTATAAAACAAATATGATACTTTCATTTATTTCATATTTGCTAGTGCCTACTCCTAATTTATTGGATAGTAAGAAATTAACAGAAACTTAAAATATGATCGCAACAATAATAAACGTTGGATTAGGGGTAGGTTTGCACTATCTTCCGATTTGCAAAAATCCCTTAATTTCTGGGATTATGGAATTTATAGAGGACGGAGGTCTTGGATAATATGATGAACGATTTAATCAAGCCCCAGTTGTGAGCTCTTTATATGTTTTTTACTCACACCTACTCGATACGATCAACTCGCCTGAAGGTGCATTAAAGATTAAAGGATCGTTATTAATTATACACCCAATAGAAAGTACCTTATTTTACACGTTTATTAGCGTGTACCGGTCATATGTAGTAACAGATGGTAACACAATACTGCGTTTATTAATCGCAAGGTTGATTGTGGAAACGTAATATTATTTACAAAAACTCTATTAATGAGAGATTTTTGTAGTTTAATTATGTTTTTAATCTAATTTAATCAATTTATAAGTAAGTAGAATATTTTATAGTTAAATTTTGTAATAAATTTTACAAAATGATATAATAAATTTGACATTTTTTAGACGTATTGAATTTTACGGCATGGGAGGAAAAATATAATGAATCCCATATTAGGGCAGGTCCCAATAGTGGACCAGGGTTATAATTTCATCAAAGCTACCATGTATAACTCACTTCTCCCATCGAAGTAGTCTCAGTCGCAGTATACAGTATTTTTGGATGACTCTCTGCTCCTTCAAGTTAAATACTAGTGAAATGCGGATTGCTTGCTCTCAGATTGCGTTAGCCGTGTGTAGCCATAGCACATGTTGGCAGCAATGGCGATAGGGTTAGCTAACCAGTTGACTATGTCTGATTAACGTCATTAAATAATTAAGATTATAACAACAATTTAATTGTCGTTATATGAGAAGATCAAATTTAATTCGTATATTACAATATATTAAAAACACAATCAAAAACAAGTAGTATCATTCACCGACGGTAAAAATACCAAGTGAATTAATTATCGAATTTCAATTGCCAAAAATTTAAAATCCGATAAAAATTAAATCACCTGGGTGTTTCATTAAATCAAACGATAGACAATGATCTTTTCCAAAGCTTAATTACTTCATGTCGAGGTCTTTCCTTAGAACGAATTCTAAGAGTTTTATTAAAAATTATTGCACGAAATAAAATCTTAGTGGGACAATATTAATATTACTAAAAGATAATAATAACTCCAACTAACCTATATCAGAGGTCGCCTAACTAAATTCCGAAGAGAAAATAACAATCTATTAAACATATTAATATGTGACAAATACAATCAGATATGAACTTACTTCCATCTATTTTTGATCTTCGTTAATATAGATCCCTCTGTTAAACACAAGACTTCATCAAATTAATAAATAATTAAATACAACTAAACCTGTCAACTTTAATCAATTGGACGTAATGATAAAACAGGTTCATTTTCACGGTTAATACCCTTTTCAAATCCTGCAGCTGCCGCACGTGCCCGGCCTGAATGCCACCAATGACCCACAATAAAGAAGAAACCTAAGAAGAAGTGTGAACATGTTAACCACGAACGTGGAGAAACATAGTTAACTGAATTAATTTCTGTAGCTACACCACCAACTGAATTTAATGAACCTAGAGGAGCGTGTGTCATATACTCCGCAGCACGACGTTCTTGCCATGGTTGGATATCATTTCGGATTTTATTAATATCGAGACCATTTGGACCACGAAGTGGTTCTACCCACGGAGCTCGTAAATCCCAAAAACGCATTGTCTCACCACCAAAAATAACTTCCCCACTTGGTGAACGCATTAAATATTTACCTAGTCCTGTGGGACCCTGTGCAGATGCTACATTTGCGCCTAAACGTTGGTCCCGAATTAAGAAAGTAAATGTTTGAGATTGTGAAGCTTCTGGTCCAGTTGGACCGTAAAATTCACTAGGGTATGCAGTATTATTATACCAAGCATAAACAGCTGCAGAAAGACCCATAACAGATACAGCTGCTAAACTATATGATAAATAAGCTTCACCTGACCAAACAAATGCACGACGGGCCCAACCATATGGTTTTGTAGTAACATGGAAGATACCACCAATAATACATAAAACACCAACCCAAATATGACCGCCCACTAAATCTTCCATATTATTAATAGACATAATCCACCCATCACCACCAAATGGTGCTTTCAGAACATACCCAAAAATACGAAGTGGGTTTAATGTCGGATTATTAATAACACGTACATCACCACCACCCGGTGCCCATGTATCATAGATACCACCATATTGAGTGGCTTTAAAAACTAATAAAAAAGATCCAATACCTAATAAAATAAGATGAATACCTAAAATGGTTGTCATCTTATTTTTATCACGCCAATCGTACCCAAAAAATGGGAATGATTCTTCTAATGTATCGGGACCAATAAGCGAATGAAAAATTCCACCAAAACCTAAAACAGCGGATGAAATTAAATGGACAACACCAACAACAAAAAATGGGAATGTGTTGGTAATTTCACCACCGGGACCAACACCCCAACCTAATGTCGTTAGGTGGGGAATTAAAATACAACCTTGCTCGTAAAGTGGCTTTTCTGGAATATAGTGAGCCACTTCAAATAGACACATCGCACCAGCCCAAAATACCATAACACCCGCGTGAGCAACATGCGCTCCTAATAACTTACCAGAAACATTAATTAAACGGGCATTACCTGACCACCAAGCAAAACCAGTTGATTCAATATCTCGACCTACAATACTATTAAAGCGCGTTTCCACGTGGTAATACCTCCTCTGGGAATATAAAGTTTTCATGTGGCTGATCTTGTGCTGCCATCCATGCACGGATACCTTCATTTAATAAAATATTTTTAGTATAGAAAGTTTCAAATTCTGGATCTTCCGCAGCACGTAATTCTTGTGATACAAAGTCATACGCTCGTAGATTTAGAGCTAAACCTACAACTCCAACTGCACTTGCCCATAAACCAGCAACAGGAACAAAAAGCATGAAGAAATGTAGCCATCGCTTGTTTGAGAAAGCAACACCGAAAATTTGTGACCAGAAACGATTTGCAGTAACCATAGAATAAGTTTCTTCTGATTGTGTTGGTGTAAATGCACGGAATGTATTTGCAGCGTCACCATCTTCAAAAAGTGTGTTTTCAACTGTTGCACCATGAATTGCACATAATAGTGCTCCGCCTAAAATACCAGCAACACCCATCATATGGAATGGGTTTAATGTCCAATTATGAAAACCTTGTAGGAATAATAAGAATCGGAAAATTGCAGCAACACCAAAACTTGGAGCAAAAAACCAACTGGCTTGACCTAATGGGTATAATAAGAATACCGAAAGGAAAATCGAGATTGGACCTGAAAATGCGATCGCATTGTACGGTCGAATACCTACAAGTCGAGCAATTTCAAATTGACGTAAACAAAAACCGATTAATCCAAATGCACCATGTAAAGCAATAAATGCCCATAACCCACCAATTTGACACCAACGTGTAAAATCACCTTGTGCTTCAGGTCCCCATAAAAGTAATAAAGAATGACCCATACTATTTGCTGGTGTTGAGACAGCTGCTGTAAGGAAATTACAACCTTCTAAATACGAACTCGCAAGACCATGTGTATACCATGAGGTAACGAATGTTGTTCCGGTAAACCAACCACCAATTGATAGATATGCACAAGGAAATAATAGTAACCCTGACCAACCAACAAAAACAAAACGATCACGTTTTAACCAATCATCAATTAAATCAAATAAACCGCGTTCTTGACTGCTTCCAACTGCTGCTGTCATAGATAAATATAAAAATTGCGACAATAAATAATTTTTTACTTCTCTTTTCAACTTAAAAAATAATAATCATTTGAATTATAATACAATTTAAAAAAAATTGTAATTTTAACACAAATATCTCAAAGGATGAAATAATCTCGATAAATCTAATCGTATCATTCATATTGATGTAAATTAAAATTAAAAAAAAAATGAAAGACTACAACATTTTTTTTAGATGGTATAATGAAATTACTAGAACAATTTTTTTTGACGCTTTATCTACTCGAAAATAAAAAAAATTCATTATTAGAAAATGAAAACTAACAGAATTAATCAAAAATCATTTATAACAGCGGTTCCAAATTTCTTTGAAATACAACTTAATAGTTTCTGTTGGTTTTTAGAATATGGTTTAGGAGAGGAATTAAATAAATTTTCTTCGGTTTTAGATCTTAATAAAAATTTAGAAATTCGAGTTTTTGGAAATGAAAGATTATTACATCATCCAAAGTACAATATGTTTCAATGTAAAAAATATGATATTACTTATTCAATTCGAGTCTATGTCTCAATAGAATTAGTGAATAACATAAATATTACAAATTCACTTACCTATTTTGGTGAGATTCCATTAATGACAGCGAATGGAACATTTATTATTAACGGATGTGAAAGAATTGTTATTAATCAATTACTTCGTAGTTCGGGAATTTATTATAAACGTGATAGTGCGACCTTAATTTCTAATCGAGGATCATGGATACAATTCGAATATAATCAGAATATTCCCAACATAATTATGATTCGCTTAAACAAAACTTATTTGCTTGATATTTTCACTTTTTTAGGATTTATAGGTTTAACAGATGAAGAAATTTTTTGCCAAATACAATTTCCTGATCTATTATATACTAACACTCGTTATGATATCAAATCTAATGAGCCAAAGTTCCAGGATATTTTAAAAAAATATACATTCAATTCTTTAAAAAGAAATTTACTGCTCGGCCATAAAACAATTAAAGGTACTAATACTATTATCGATAATGAAAGAAAATACGATTCGTGTGATGATCAAAAAATGGAAACATATTTTTCACGTGAGAAAAATTTGTGTGCACTTATATTCGATTTGAATTGTTATAATTTAAATATGGTTGGGCGAATCAATCTAAACCATAAATTAAATTTAACAATTGGGGAATCAATTTGGAATATTACATTAGAAGATATATTTGCAATAATTAATTACTTAATTAATTTAAGATCAGGGTTTGGAGTTATTGATGATATTGATCATCTTAAAAATAAAAGAATTCGTTCAATTGGTGAAATTCTTCAAGCTCAGTTCAGTATAGGACTAATTCGCTTAGAAAAAACAATTAGTGAACGTCTAACAATTTGTAATCCAGCATTGCTAAAAGCTTCTTCATTTATAAATCCAAAATCAATTATTGCGGTAATGAAAGAATTTTTTGGTTCAAGTCAATTATCACAATTTATGGATCAAACGAATCCATTGTCGAGTTTAACACATAAACGTCGAATTAGCGGTTTAGGACCGGGCGGTTTAAATCGTGATCACTTAAGTTTTAATGTTCGTGACATTCACCCAAGTCATTACGGAAGGATTTGTCCAATTGAAACACCAGAAGGTCAAAATGCAGGTTTGATTGCTTCTTTAGCCAGTTATGCGCGCGTAAATAATCTCGGTTTTATTGAAACGCCATTTTTTCGTATTAGGCATCGAATTATTCAAACACAATCTTTTCCAATTTATTTGACATCAAATGAGGAAAGTTTTATTTATATCGCACCTGCAGATATAAATATTACAAAAACAAATCAAATCAAGCACCAATATATATCTGGACGATATAATTATGAATTTGGAATGATATTATCTAATCAAATTAAATTATCACTTATATCCCCAATTCAAATTGTATCTGTTGCAACTTCTTTAATCCCATTTCTTGAACATAATGATGCTAATCGTGCATTAATGGGTTCAAATATGCAACGTCAAGCGGTTCCTTTACTTTTTCCACAGAAACCCATTATTGGAACAGGTTTAGAAAGCCAAATTGCAATAAATTCTGGTTTGGTAATTTTAAATAAGATTAGTGGAACTGTTAAATTTGTTTCAGCAAAAAAAATTCGGATAAAAACGAATACAAATGAATTAATTAATTATTACGTTCAAAAATATATTCGTTCAAATCAAGGTACTTCAATTAATCAAAGAGTTATTATTTGGCCTGGTGAAAATGTAAGTTCGGGACAAATTCTTGCAGATGGTCCTTGTACAAATGAAGGAGAATTAGCGCTTGGGCAAAATATTTTAGTTGCTTATATGCCATGGGAAGGTTATAATTATGAAGATGCAATTTTAATTAATGAACGATTAGTCTTTGAAGATATTTTTACTTCTGTTCATATAGAAAAATATGACATTGAGATTCGGCATACAAAAACAGGACTCGAACAAATTACACGGGATTTACCTAATGTTAATATACGTTTAATAAAACATCTAGACCAATTTGGAATTGTTCGAAAAGGTACGTATGTTAAAACTGGGGATATTTTAGTTGGGAAAGTAACCCCAAAAGGAGATATTGACCAATTACCGGAAGGTAAATTATTGCGAGCAATATTTGGTGAAAAGATACAAAAGGTTTGGGACAGCTCTTTACGAGTCCCCCCCGGAGGTTTTGGACGAGTTATTGATATTCGATTATTTAAACGTGAAAAGGGTTATGAATTAGCAATAAATGCAATTTCTCTTGTGCGTATATTTATTGCGCAAATTCGTAAAATACAAATTGGTGATAAAATTTCTGGTCGTCATGGGAATAAGGGAATTATTTCTAGAATATTACGTCGCCAAGATATGCCATATCTTCCAGATGGAACCCCGATTGATATTTTATTAAATCCATTAGGGATACCATCCCGAATGAATGTTGGTCAAATTTTAGAAACATTACTGGGCTTAGCTGGTGATAAACTAAATAAAAGATTTAAAATTTTACCGTTTGATGAGATGTATAGTCCAGAAGCTTCAAGGAGTTTAATTAATACAAAACTTATACATGCAGCAAAACTAAAAAATGAACCTTGGTTATTCAATAAAAACACACCAGGACGAATTAGTTTAGTCGATGGACGAACAGGGTACAAATTCGATAATTTAGTGCTTGTTGGTAAATCATATATTGTAAAATTAATTCATCAAGTTGATGATAAAATTCATGCGCGATCAACAGGTCCATATTCTTTGATAACACAACAACCTTTAGGTGGTCGCTCACGTCAAGGTGGTCAAAGGTTTGGTGAAATGGAAGTTTGGGCTCTACAAGCATTTGGTTCCGCGTATACCTTACAAGAAATTTTAACTTTAAAATCGGATGATATAGATGGAAGAAATAATCTTTTAACAGCATTAATAAGGGGTAATCAAATTCCAAAACCAAATCTACCAGAATCATTTAAAGTTTTAATTCGAGAATTACATGCAATCGGTTTAGACATTAGTTTATATAAATTTAATCGAAATAAATATGTTGGTACAGAGAAACAGGAATTAGATTTATTCTTAAATTATGAAAAAAATATTACACGTTATTTATTACCATATAAATCCATAAAAATGAATTAAATTATTAACAACATGATGATAATATCCGATGAAACATTTGACTATATCCAAATTACATTAGCATCACCCCAAAAAATAAAAAATTGGGCGGAAAGGAACATTCTAAATTGCGAAATTAGTTGTGAAATTATTAAACCAGAAACAATTAATTATCGTACATTTAAACCAGAAATGGATGGTCTGTTTTGTGAAAGAATTTTTGGCCCTGTTAAAAATTGGGAATGTCATTGTGGAAAATATAAAAGAATTCGCCATAAAGGTCTAATTTGTGAGCGTTGTGGGGTTGAAGTTACGCAATCCGGCGTTAGACGTCATAGGATGGGCTATATAACTCTAATTTATCCAGTTGCACATATTTGGTATCTAAAAGGCTTACCTAGTTATTTAACCTTATTATTGGATGTTAAACGCCGTGATGTAAAACGAGTTATATATTTTAATGACATTAATTTTGATAAATTGGATTTACAACCATTTGAAAATCCCGGACATAAACTTACAAAATTACTAACCAACGAAATGGGTTCCAAATTAATTATTAATTTATTAACCAAAATTAATTTAAAATTACAAATCCAATTAAATCGTTTAGAAATTTTGGTAAATGCAAAGAAAACACGTCGTGAACGATTAATTAAACGAACTCGTATTCTGGAAAATTTTTTATCAACTGGGACAAACCCGATTTGGTTAGTTCTTTTTGTTTTACCAGTTTTACCTCCAGGTCTAAGGCCAATGGTACAATTAGAAGGGGGCCGTTTTGCAACTTCGGACTTAAATGAATTATATCGTCGTGTTATTATACGAAATAATAGATTAAAACGCTTCTTTGAAATTTATGCCCCTGAAATTATTATTCGAAATGAGAAACGAATGCTCCAAGAAGCGGTGGATTCATTAATTGATAACGGGAAACGTGAAAAAAAAGCATTAGGTCTAAATAATCGTCCATTAAAATCGTTATCCGATATCTTGACAGGTAAACAAGGGCGGTTTCGACAAAATTTATTAGGAAAACGTGTGGATTATTCGGGGCGATCTGTTATTATCGTTGACCCATATCTTAAGCTAAATCAGTGTGGCTTACCCTATGAAGTTATTGTTGAATTATTTTACCCTTTTATAATTTATGAATTAATTCATGAAGGGTTCACAAGTAATCTGAAATTAGCAAAAAACTTAATTCTTCAAAATAATATTGCAGTACTTATTGTTTTAAAAAAAGTTTTAAATGGTTTTCCGATCCTCTTAAACCGTGCCCCAACATTACATCGTTTAAGTATTCAAGCATTTGAACCAAAAATTATTGAAGGGCGGGCAATCAAATTACATCCATTAGTTTGCCCCTCATTTAATGCTGATTTTGATGGGGATCAAATGGCAATTCATTTGCCCTTATCTATTGAAGCTCAATCGGAGGCATACTTTTTAATGTTAGCACCTAATAATTTTATATCACCAGCAACAGGTGACCCTATTGTTGCACCCAGTCAAGATATTGTTTTGGGATGTCATTATTTGACTATTAATAATAATCATTTCATTCACACAAATTATTATTTCTTAGATTTTGAGGATGTATTACGGGCTTATGAACAAAATTTAATTAACCTTCATTCATTACTTTGGGTAAAATATGAAGGTGCGGTCCAATTCCATAAAAAATCAATTTTTATTAAAAATTCACAATTAGAAAATAATATAAAAATAGAAATTTATACGAATCATCAGATTCGTATAAATGAATTAGGTGAAATTTTAAGTACCTATATTCTAACAACTCCGGGAAGAATTCTAATCAATAGATTAATTTCATAACTTATTTAAGTGGATAATTTTTTAATCAATAAATATGACAAAAACATACTGTTTTCAAAATATCTCTTTTAACAAACGTCACCTAACAGAATTGACTGGTCAATATTATATTAAATATGGAATTGCGTGCGCAAGCTGTTTATTAGATAGCTTAAAAGATTTAGGATTTTATTTTGCAACAAAAGCCTCGATTTCGATGGCAATTGAAGATCTAAAGGTTACACCATTCAAAAAAATAAGAATTAAAAAAACGAATCGACAAATTACAATCACAAATTTAAGAAATGTGAAAGGTATAATTAATGAGGTGGAAAGGTTTCAAAAAGTAATTGACATGTGGAATCAAACTAGTGAAGATTTAAAAAAAGAAGTTGTAAACCATTTTAAAACAACCGATAATTTAAATCCAATTTATATGATGGCTTTTTCTGGTGCACGTGGAAATCTATCTCAGGTTCACCAATTAGTTGGTATGCGGGGATTAATGGCTGACCCAAATGGTGAAATTATTGATTTACCAATTGAAGCAAATTTCCGCGAAGGATTAAAAGTGACGGATTATATTATTTCTTCATATGGTGCAAGAAAAGGAATCGTTGATACTGCCCTGCGAACTGCCGATTCAGGCTATTTAACACGCCGATTAGTTGATGTTGCTCAACATGTTATTATTAGAGAAATCACTTGTAATACAAAAACTGGGATAAAAATTAAAGATTCAGAGTTTCATAGTTCGAAATTAATTGGTCGTATTTTAGTAAAAAATATTACAAATAAGCAGAATAAGATTATTATCCGAAATGATCAAGAAATAACAATACCCGTTATTCATCGAATTAACAAGGAGTCTATACTAGATTTAATTATTCGGTCACCTTTAACGTGTATTTCAAGTCGTTCAGTTTGCCAAAAATGTTATGGTTGGAATCTATCCCAAACAAATTTAGTCGAAATTGGTGAAGCCATAGGTGTTATAGCTGCTCAATCTATTGGTGAACCAGGTACACAATTAACAATGCGGACATTTCATACCGGAGGTGTATTTACAAATGAATCAAAACGTCAAATTCGAAATAAAACAATTGGGAAAATTCTTTTTTCACCATTACTAAAAACACGAATAAATCGAACGATTTATGGAGAGCGAACATTATTAGTTAATAATATTTCACAAATATACCTAATAAATAATAGGGTAACAAAATTCAAAGTTACTCCTAATATGCTTCTATTTATTAGCAATACAAAAATTGTACAGATGAGTAGTTTGATTGCTGAATTACCAACTTTAAATAACCAATTTATTTCCGCAGAAAAAAATATTAAATCAGATTTATGTGGTGAAATTAAATATGAAAATATTAGGATTAGGGTTTTATTTTACAATTTTGGTATTGTTTCAACAATAAAAGTCAAAAAAGATGGGCTTATTTGGATTATGGTTGGAAATATAGTAACATTACCGAAAAATGCATTAATCAATATTAAAAATAATTCATATGTATTGAAAAATGAAAATATCTTCTCCTTAAAAATTCGAAGTAAACAGGAAGGACTACTTAAAATAAAAAATAAAACGTATTTAAATAACAAACAATTTCCGAATATTTTACTTTTGACTTGTCAATTAATTTTTCAATTCACACTAACTTTCGAAAATCAACAATCTAAATTTAAACGTTTATATTTCATTACAAAAAATAGCTTATTATTTCAACTAATTTATTTAACGCAAAGTTATTCGTTAAATAACACGCAATTTGCTAAGCGCATAACTTATAATTATGGTTTAAAAAATGAAGGAAAAACATTTTTTTCAAATTTACAATTTGTTAGTAAAGTATGCAAAAATAATTTGCTCCAAAAAATAGGTGGGAAAATATTAGTATTACCCTTTGAACATTACATAATAAATCGTGATTCAAATATTACATTATTTAAAAATTACACCTACATAAACAGTAGACGTGAAATTATTAAAAATTTATATTCAAAAGATGGTGGCTTATTAGAATTAATTGAATCAGAAAATATTTTGAAGGATATTTTTATTAAATACGGCCAAATTAAAAAGTTTTCATACTGTATAACACTTTCTTTCGCTCAAAACACGTGCGTTTATCCTGGTGAAATTTTATTTAAAAAAATTAATATAGATCGACTGTCAAATTGTAATTTACTTCCGAAAGTTGCAAGAAAACAAATTATACGCGAAGAAATTATACGGTGTTTATTATCAGAAACGGTAATTAGTTTCGATCTCAGTTTCAAACCAATCCGTAAATTCTTTTATCAACCAATTATTCAATGTGTACTTCCGAAAAAATTTAATTCTCAAAAACAATTAGCTGCTTTTAATAAAAAAACATCGCTAGTTATTACAAATAAAATTGAGATATATATCCAACATAATCGAATATATTATTTTCAAATACCAAGTAAATTTAATATAATCCATTCATTTGTTCAGATTAATTTGAATACAAATAAATCGGGGAAAAATTTAACCTTCTCGTATTTTAAAAACCCGTTTAATAGTAATTTAATAAATATTTATTGTATTACAAAAGAGACCGTCTTTTTTATCAATACAGTATCGGAAGAATTAAAAAAAAGTAATCCAAATACGATTATTACGGTAAAGAATGATCAGTATATTGAACCCTATGCGGTAATTGCGTTTATTAATTTTTTGACGAACAAGACATTACAAATTTCATATCTCAAATCAAATTTAAATATAAAAAATAAAGTTTTATACGTAATAGAAAAATTTTACCTATGGCCACTCAAAACTCAAACGATCAATAAGTTGTGTGAAATTGGTTATAAGAAGTTCGCAAACTTTGGTCAAAAAAAGAACCAAATAATTAATGAAGAAATCATAGTGGATCGAATTGGACAACCTTATTTTATTTCAAATGGTACAGTAATGTATGCAAATCACGGAGATTTTATTCAAAAAAATAAAGTCTTATGTTTATTAGTGTACAACAAAACCATAAGTGGAGATATTATTCAGGGTTTACCAAAAATCGAACAAATTCTTGAATCACGCATTGCAAAAACTTTTGTTACATTAGCCATAAAACCAGCTATTATAATTCATTCTTATAATGAACAAAATTTAATATTTTTAGAACGTGAACGAATAAGACAGCAAATTATCTATAATTTTAAAAATGATATCTTAAAACCGGGTAATATAATTTCGGTGGGTCAACCCTTAGAAAATGGAATACCCCATCCTCATATGATATTAAATGCATATTTTAGATATTATAGAGACTTATTTAGTATGAGTGAAGCAACGTTTAGAAGTCTAGTTAATGTGCAGATTATTCTAATAAATTCGATCCAAAGTGTCTATAAATCACAAGGAATTAACATTTCTGATAAACATGTAGAGATTATCGTTAAACAAATGGGTTCGAAAATACAAATTCAAACAGCTAGTTGTTTTAGTAAATTACTACCTGGTGAAATTATTGACTTTCAACAGATAAAATATATTAATACATCTTTACAGTTAGAACAAAAACCATTAATTAGTTATCATCCGATTATATTAGGAATTACAAGAACATCATTATTAGCGGAAAGTTTTATTTCGGCTGCAAGTTTTCAGGAAACTACAAGAGTTTTAGCTCGCGCAGCAATTGAAGGGAAAATTGAATGGTTGAGAGGTTTAAAAGAAAATGTTGTAACGGGCAAATTAATTCCAGCTGGTACCGGTCTTGTTGTATTTAATACTTTAGATAATCTAAAATTAAGATAATAATTTTGGGAACCGCTATTTCAAAATTATCATAATCGAGTATCTGATCAGTGAAATTAATGAATAATATTTAGACAAAACTTCATAAATAGATAATTCACAATATCTTAAAGAAAATTTTAAAGTCATCTAATTCTAAAATTTTTACTATTACACCACATTTGATCTACTCTAATTATATTTTTTTGAAATAGCATTTCGTATTATTCAAATTTAAATCACATGTGCTATAATTACATTGTTAGTAATTAAATTTTATATAAATATATTTTATGGAAACTTTACTTGTAGCAAAATTACCCGCTGCTTTTGCAATTTTTAGTCCAATTGTTGATGTTTTACCAATTATTCCCGTTTTATTCTTATTATTAGCTTTTGTGTGGCAAGCTTCGGTTGGTTTTAGATAAAATCGTCAAATTAAAAAGATAGAGACTCAACAACAGATTGTTGAGTCCCGATTTCTTTTTGCTAAAATTTTTCTAAATTACCAGCTTGCTTTGATAACACCTGGTAATAAACCTTCGTGCGCCATTTCTCGTATAACATGACGTGATAAACCAAAATCTCGATAAATCCCTCGACTTCTACCCGTTTTCCAACAACGATTTCGTAATCGAACTTTTGAACTATTTACTGGTAATTTCTGTAGTTTTTTTTGCAAAATTAATATATCAGAAAAATTAGATGAATTTTGCGCCTTTTTTAAATTATTTTGAATTTGTTTCCGTTTATCTTGATATTTATTAACAAGAAAGTTTCTTCTATTTTCTCGCTCGATCATACTTTTTTTTGCCATAAAAAATTCTTAATTAATAATAATAATAATTTAAAGTAACATTTTTGATTTGAATCACAGAAATTTTTTGTTAAACGTCAATTAATTTAAAAAATAACTCATATAACCGATAATTTATGATTGGGATTTTTCTTTTAAATGTTGATTCGCGGTAATAATTGTGTCAGCTAAAGCGCCAACTAATGTTTTCAACGCTAATAACCCACTTTTATTTCCAATAATTGGGTAATCCACTAACTCTGGATCTCCAGATGAATCAATAATTCCAATAATTGGAATTTGTAATTTTCGTGCTTCTTGAATTGCAGTTTTATCGGCAACTTGATCAATAATAATAACTAAATCTGGTTGTTTTTGTAAATTCTTGACGCCTCCAAAGCGATTATTTAAATCAGATAATTTTTTCTTTACCTCGGACGCTTCTTTTTTTGAAAATTTACTAAAATCTTCTTGTTCGAGGATTCGTAACGCATTAATTCGACCTTGTGTAACTTTCCAATTTGTTAATGTACCACCACACCACCTATTAGTTAAATAAGCGGAATCCGACATTTTTGCTAGTTCTTCAATAAGAGCTGCACTTTTAGAATTTGTACAAATAAATAACACATTTGCAGATTCGTCCACAATCATGGAATATACTTTATTACATGCTATCTCTAATTTTTTATAAATTTGTACGGCATCTAAAAGATGGTATGCCCCACCTGACCCATTAAATTCGGTAAATATAAATGGTAACATTTTCTGATTTAAGTTTTGAACCTTACTTCCAAACTGACACCCAGTTTGGCATAACCGGGAAATTTTTTGTTTTGGTGTAAGTAATAGTTCATCCGCATTGTTGAACGCCGAAGTCTTTGCTGTAATCCAATGTCCATCTAAAATATTATCATTTGTTGTTGTTAATATAGTTTGTATTAATGGAGTAGTGACTATTCCATCATCGGTTTTTGTGGATGCTAAATTATCACTCATAACTTTGGCTTAATTAAATTTATAGATATATTGTAATTTATTAAATATAAAATATGGTATATTTATTAAAAGAAAAATTCAATAAAAAGTTCATACTAATTTTTTGTATTTTCGTATAATAAGTGTGTAACGGAATATAGCGCAGTTTGGTAGCGCGTCTGCTTTGGGAGCAGAATGTCGCAGGTTCAAATCCTGCTATTCCGAATTTATAGCTTTCTTAACTTAGAAGTCTTATTAGTTAAATCTAGTGAAAATAGATCATATAATCGAAGATCATAATTATTAATTAATTTTTGAAATTTTACGACTTTTTTCGGTTCATTGATATAGAATATCTGCATTTGTTCGTAAAGTTCACGAATTCGACAACAAATTTCAATTGATTGTTTAAATAGAGATTCATCTTCATATAAAAAATCTAAATTACTTAACGCGATTATATATCCAGGAACAGTTAAAATAGCTTGCTCATAATAATATTTAGCAAAATTTAAATTACCACTCTTATAGTATGTAAATCCGATAGTATTATATAACCAAGCTCGCCCAATATTATCATTAATATCCCACTCTGTTAAACACACACTGAATGATTTAAGAGCATTTTGATAGGAACCTTTTTGTAAATAACAGACTCCAACTTTGAAATATGTAAAACAGGATAATTTTTTGTGGCCCTTTAAATCAAAAGATAATAAACTTATAGTTTTTTCATAGTCTTGTGTAAATATTATTTGGGCTAGAATAAATATAAAACCGAACCCTAAAAATATAAAAATTATTAAAAGATAAATAAAAGGTAATATTGAATCCATTATTAAAGAGAATATATTATTTACCATTATAGTAAACATTAAGAATATTTAATTTTAATTTAAAAAGATAAAATTATCTTATATATTTTTCATAATTTGTAATAATATTTGAGTCTTATGGTAATATAAATTAAAAAATTCATAATACGTGAAAAAAATTTAGGATTTATATTTTTTCCTCCATTTAATTCTTTTAGACTGCTTTTACATCTTTATTTAGAAGATATATCATATATTTTTTATAAATCCCATATTATTAGGACAAGATAATGGAATAATTAGCGTTAGTTCTAACTAAAAATAATGATTTTTTGAGATTTATCAAGCGTGTTTAGATGTCGATGAAATTTATTCAGTTATTGGGTGACGTGAAGGACTCAAACTCCTTAGTATTTTAAAAAGAAAAACTTTAATATTGCGTTGCTTAAATAGATTTTGTATAATTCTATTGTTTCATTAGAAAAACAAAGAATTATTTTTCTTTAAATCAGATTTTAACGTGTCTTAACTTCAAAGTAAAATATTAAAAGAGCTTCGACCGAAAGATTTAACATTTATGATAATTGAAATTTCTAAATAATTTAGATGTTCTTTACCCTTGAGCGTCGAATAAACAATTGAATATCGTTCAAGATTTGATTTCAGATCATTCTCCTAATACTTAATAATAAAAATCAAGTTTTATCTTAAATAAATTAATTTCCAAAATAATTAATTAATAGATTGATACTCATTATTTTTATCCGGTTCTTCATAATTGAGATCTAATTTAATATTTAAAATGAATTCAATTCACGCTCGAATCGTTTTAAATATTAATTTTGCAAACAATGTTAATCAAACTATAATTTTTCTCTTTCTTTAACGCAATATTGTTCTGTAAGATTGAAAGAGTCATTCGTTTTAGAAGTTCATCTGATATTATATTTTTTCAATTAATTTAAATAAAATATAAAAAAAAATTAATTAATGAAAGAAGTTTTAAATAATTTAGATTAATTTTATTGAAATAATGACAATTATATTATGCCAGAAAAATTTAACAACTATCTATTTGGATATAACACATCCTCAATCTTTTTGACCCAGTTTTTTCTAATCTTTAAATAACTTTATACATAATAATCCTCTTTACCCCGCCCACTTTTTATCAGAATAAAATCTACTATTCAACTAATGATATTGAATTTATTTGATAATTTATCTAAGATTATTTGCGTCGAAGATTAAGATAAACCCACTTGAAAAGATAATTTATGTTTTTGTTTCTAAATTTTCTGATTCAAAATTTAATTCATTTATAATCATTTGTTTCCTCGGGTTTAACTAAACGATTTGACCAGAGCCCAACTCATTTTTTAAAACTTTATAAATAGATCTACTTATTCCCATGACTCAAGAAATTTCAGTCACAGATAAATTGGAATTCTCTCTCGAATTTTTACTAATAATAAGAGTTTTTCACTGTATTTACCTTCTTTTTGGGCGTATTCCTTATTTCGGGTGCTCTTTTGATCAATTATTCTCAAATTCAGCAATCCTAGAAAGAGGGCTATAAGTTTATTAGTAGTTAAACGGAAGTCGGTAAATCCAAAGAACGAAAGTAATATTTTTTTTGAAAGAATATCTTGTAATTTTAAAAACTCAAATATTTCGACTGCATCTATCAATTTTAGTCATCATTAAGATCATTTAGTTTTAATTCTTCTTAGATTAACTTTTGAAAGAGATCTGTTGTAATTTCAATGACTACCGATCCAACTTCTATTCGAATATTTTCTACTTGCATTCCATTTTGAATTAATTGATCTTTTTGGAACTTAATGAGAATTTGATTTTTGACTTTTTGAGCTTATAAAAATAAATTACTTTTTATTAATATACATTTTAAATTAAATTTGTAAATAAATAATAGTTTAACTTAAATTATAAGATAAAACTTATATAAATACAAATAATTAATTGAAATTTAGAGTTTACCCCAGATGAACAGTCGGGATAAATAATATTAAATGAATCAAGGGAAGTAAGTAAATTTCAACTATGCTATAAAATGACCCTAAAATGCTCTGTAATGAAAATAAATCAAGTTTACCTAGATTTCTCATAAAATACACTCAGAAATTCGAACCCTAACCAATAGGTTAAGGATTCTAATTGCTATTCATCTAAGTGCTTCTCAAAACTAGGAAAATCTTTGATTTTAAGCCATTCTTTTGATTTCCAAATTTTAACGTCTTCGACTAGTATTAAATCCAAGTTACTTTTAAAAAATCTTGTTCCCGCAAATTTACATTTATGAACATTACTCCCTGCTAAATCTACACCTAAAAACTCAAAGTTTTTAGAATAGAATTATAAAATTCTACTCTTATGATATCCGAGTTAATTATTTTGCAATCTTCAGATTGATAACTTAAAAAAATAGTTTTACTACGTAAAAAGGTTAAATGTGCAATTTTGAAACTACGAGATCGAAAAACTTTTCGCAATAAATGAACGTTTTCAAAATTACAATTTACGAAAAATATTCCAGGTAATATCTATGCTAAGCTATTTTCATTTAGAAAATACTGATTTTGAATCATTGAACGTAGCGCATTATCTGGTGTATTCTATTCATTTTTAATTTTAGTTAAGATTTATGTTATATATCATATAAAAATAATATCCCAGCATCTACTTATTTCGCTTTTAAAATAGCTATTAACAATTGTTTTTTCACTTGATGGCACATAACATAAATCCGATATAACCGTTTTCAGAGCTAACCATTTCCTAAACCAACAAATCGGTTTTTGTTACAATATGTTGCCATTTTATATGCTTCTCACTTATCATTTGCCTTGTTTTTTTTTTCGATCTTTGATCCTACTAAATTCTTTACATCAAAATGTATAAATAGAGCTCTTTTAAAACCTAGGTCGCGCTTACTGTTTCCATATCCAGTCTAGTTGGTTAACGGCTTAATTTTATATTTTTAGATTTTATTTTTTTATTTCAATATAACATTGAACACGAAAAAGTGTAAATCTTTCGGAAATTTACAAAACCAAATCACTTTAGCCTAGTACTACTGAACATTTCTTTTTATAAATCCAATTTCTACGTTCACTCAGTTTATGACTGGCAAAAGTAATAATTTTAAACTTATCGATCGGGGGTCAATTACTAATTTATAAAATTAGATTCCGTTTTAAGCTAGATTTAGTCTAAAATAAAAAACACAAATACAAAAATAGTACAAAGGTTCAAAGAAAATTTTTCTGAACAAAAATAAATCAAGATCACAAATTTTTATTGTTAATCAAAACCATCTTAGATTTTATATAAGTAAAAATTTACTATTACGAAAGATTTTCAAAAAACCCATAGTCTTTTTCTCTTTCGTGCAACGTTAGCAAGTGAAAAAATTATCAGGAGTGATCTAGAGCGAACCTCTGCTTTCATTAATTAGGTTTTTTTATGTTCGATTTTTTTTGGCGTCTGTAAACTTTTTTGTTATCGCTATAAATATTAGAAAGTAAGCAATATAATGCTTATATTTATAGTTAAAATATGTTTATTAGACGTTTTTGTACTTTAGAATTAATTATACAAAAATTTTTAAAATTAAAATTTAATTAGCAAATACTTATTATCATTAAACAAAACCACGTTTTTATTTTATTGGTCTTTAATTAATCTCAAATATAATAACCTCAGGTAGATCTGGTCTTTAATTATGACTAATAGTTATTCCATAACAAATATTAGTCATAATTATCTATTTTTTAACAACAGTCGGTGTTTCTCTGAAAAAAATAGCAAAAAAGATAACCATTAAAGTTCCAATTAATAAAAATGTATATACCAAAGCTTCCATATCTTGAATTATATTTTATAATATATTAAACAGCTCCCTGCTTACGTGAAGTTCGATCACCAAGTTTTTGGAATGCACCAAATTCAACTTGTTCTGTAACTTCCGCCCCAATACCGGTGAATACGTCTCGGAATAATGTACGTGCACCATGCCATAAATGACCAAAAAAGAATAATAAAGCAAAATTTGCATGTCCAAATGTATACCAACCACGTGGGCTACTTCTAAATACACCATCTGATTCTAAACTTGTACGATCAAATTCAAAAACTTCACCTAATTGTGCTTTCCGTGCAAACTTTTTAACAGTTGGAGCATCTTTAAATGATTGTCCGCTTAATTTACCACCATAAAAATCTACAGTAACTCCAACTTGTTCAATACTATACTTTGATTCAGCACGACGGAATGGGATATCTGCACGAATAATACCATCATTATCTATTAAAATAACTGGGAATGTTTCAAAGAATGCTGGCATTCTACGAACTGTTAATTCACGACCCTCTTTATCTTTAAAAACGGGATGACCTAACCATGCTTCAGCGATTCCATCACCTTTATTCATTGGACCAGAACGGAATAAACCCCCCTTGGCTGGGTTATTACCAATGTAGTCATAAAAAGCTAATTTATCTGGAATCTTTGACCAGGCATCACTTTCAGAACCACCATCTGCAATGTATGTTTCGACACGACGCTCAATTTCTTGTTGGAAATAACCGCTGTCCCATTGATAACGTGTTGGTCCAAATAGTTCAATTGGTGTTGTTGCATTACCATACCACATAGTACCAGAAGTAATAAATGCTGCAAAGAAAACAGCAGAAATACTACTTGAGAGAACTGTCTCAATATTACCCATTCGTAATGCACGGTATAAACGTTGTGGAGGTCGAACTGTTAGATGGAAAACACCCGCTAGAATACCTAGTGTACCAGCTGCGATATGGTGTGATGCCACACCACCTGGATTAAATGGATTAAATCCTTCTGGACCCCATGCTGGAGATACACCATTAACTTTCCCAGTAATACCATATGCATCGGAAATCCAAATACCTGGGCCAAATAGACCGGTAACATGAAATGCCCCAAACCCAAAACATAATAAACCAGATAATAGTAAATGAATTCCAAAAACTTTTGGTAAATCAATTGATGGTTCACCAGTTCGTGGATCACGGAATAAATCTAAATCCCAATAAACCCAGTGCCAAATGGCAGCCAAGAAACATAAACCGGATAAAATAATATGTGTTAAAGCGACACCCTCAAAACTCCAAATACCAGGATTTGAAACACTTTCCCCAGTAATACTCCAACCACCCCATGAATCTGTAACGCCTAAACGTGCCATGAATGGCATGACATACATTCCTTGACGCCACATTGGATTTAAAATAGGATCTGATGGATCAAAAATTGCTAATTCATAAAGAGCCATTGACCCAGCCCATCCAGCAACCAGTGACGTATGCATTAAATGTACTGCAATTAAACGACCTGGATCATTTAGAACTACGGTATGAACACGATACCAAGGTAATCCCATTATAGTTTGAAAAATATATTTGTTGGCTTTCTTACTTAAAATATTACGTATACACCTCATTATAGAGTATGTTAAGTAATTTTCATATCTACCCCTGCTGGTAAAGATAAAGGAACAAAAATGAAGTCTAAATCAATATTTGTTTGAATTATAATTAATCTTTTATAACAAACTGCTGTCATATGTTCACGGGCTTTTTTATTAACATGGGGTGATTTTAAAAGACACCAATAACGGAAGTTACGTGGTAATGGAATTGGACCTTTTATTTTTCCATTAGTAACTAATAATGGTGCATTCATAATAATACGTTCTGCTTCACGAAGAGATTTTTTATCGAATGACGCTAAATGTACTGTAACCACCACTAATTTAGGATTAGCTAAATCATTTAAATTACGATCCATAAGTTTTAATTTATAATTTTTGAAACAACACCAGCTCCAATTGTTCGACCACCTTCACGAATTGCAAAACGCATTCCTTCTTCAACTGCAATTGCTGAGATCAAGCCAACTGTCATTTTAATACGATCACCTGGCATAACCATATCAACTGAACTTCCATCATCCGCTGTAAATGCGACAATACTACCTGTTACATCAGTTGTCCGAACATAAAATTGTGGACGATAACCTGTAAAAAATGGAGTATGTCTACCACCTTCTTCTTTATTTAAGATGTAAACTTCACCTTCAAATTCAGTGTGTGGTAAAATTGTTCCACTTTGTGCTAGTACCATACCACGTTCAATTTCTGTTTTTTGAACACCACGTAATAAGATTCCAACATTATCACCAGCGAACCCTTCATTTAGTGTTTTTTGGAACATTTCGACGCCTGTTACAGTTGTTTGACGAGTTTCACCGAGTCCAACAATTTCAATTATTTCACCTGTTTTTACAACACCCCGTTCGATTCGACCAGTTGCAACTGTCCCACGTCCTGTAATTGAGAAAACATCTTCAATAGCCATTAGAAATGGTTTATCAACATCACGTTCTGGTGCGGGGATATATTCATCAACTAAATCCATTAAAGAATAAATTTTATCAACCCACGGGTTATCACCTCTTTTAATATCAGATGTCTTTTTAATTGCTTCAATTGCTAACAGTGCCGATCCGGTTTGAATTGGAATATCATCACCGGGGAAATCATAGTTAGAAAGAAGTTCACGAACCTCTAATTCTACTAACTCTAATAATTCTTCGTCATCAACTTGATCTTCTTTATTTAAGAAAACAACAATATGTGGAACACCTACTTGTTTTGATAACAAGATATGTTCACGAGTTTGAGGCATGGGACCATCGGCTGCCGATACTACGAGAATTGCACCATCCATTTGTGCTGCACCAGTAATCATATTTTTAACATAATCAGCATGTCCGGGACAATCTACATGAGCATAATGACGATTTTCGGTTTCATACTCGACATGAGCTGTATTAATAGTAATTCCACGTGCACGTTCCTCGGGGGCTGCATCGATATCTTCATAATTTTTGGCTATTGCAGTTCCACCTAAAGCTAGTGTCATTGTAATTGCAGCTGTTAGGGTTGTCTTACCATGATCAACATGACCAATTGTACCAATATTAACATGCGGTTTATTTCGTTCAAATACTTCACGAGCCATTTTATAAAATTGATTAAATTAAAATTATTTACTTTTGGCGATTAGAAACATTAATAACGGAAATGGGCAAAAGCTTTATTTGCTTCAGCCATTCTATGTGTTTCCTGTTTTTTTTTATTTGCTTCACCTAAATTATTTGAAGCATCAATTAATTCGTTCGCTAATTTTACAGCAATCGTTTTTCCAGGTCGTCTTTTTGCGCCAATTAAAATCCATTTAATAGCTAAATTTGAACCCCTAAAACCACTGACTTCTATTGGAACTTGGTATGTTGCTCCACCAAATCTACGGGCTTTAACTTCAATAATTGGTGTTACATTTTTGACAGCGGTTTCAAAAACTTCTACAGGGTTTAAATTTAAACGATATTTAATAACATCGAATGTGTCATTTACAATAGTTTGAGCTAAGGTTTTCTTTCCGCTTTTTAAAATTCGCGAAATTAAAATCGTTACAAGATAACTATTGTAAGTACAATCCGGAGCAGGGAATTTTTTCTTTGTTACTTTACGACGAGACATAATAATTTTAATTGTTATTTATTCTTTGGGTTTCTTAACACCGTATTTTGAACGGCCTTGCTTTCTATTTTTAACTGGTCCACTATCAAGTGCACCTCGTATAATATGATAACGGACACCAGGTAAATCTTTTACTCGTCCTCCACGAATTAAAACAGCTGTATGCTCCTGTAACTCATGCCCAATACCAGGAATATAGGCTGTTACTTCAAAACCAGAAGTTAATCTAACTCGGGCAACTTTTCGTGTTGCGGAATTCGGTTTTTTTGGTGTTGTTGTATAAACACGAGTACAAACCCCGCGTTTTTGAGGACAATTTTTTAACGCAGGTGATTTTGTTTTTTTAATTGCAGATTGTCTTTTAAAACGAATCAATTGTTGAATTGTAGGCATATAATTTAATTTTTATTAATATTATATTTTTTGTTAAATCGTTCGACACGTCCTTCTGTATCAAGCATCTTTTTAGATCCGGTAAAAAAGGGATGATTACCTGACCAAATATCGACGTGTAATTCAGGACGCGTTGAAGGAACAGTCATAATTAATTGACCATCACAAAATACTTGTGAATTTATGAATAATTCGGGGTGAATATCTTTTTTTGGCATAGAAAATATAAATAAAATTTTTAACGCTTTGAGAATTGAGATGCTTTGCGAGCTTTTTTTAATCCATATTTTTTACTTTCCTTTATTCGGGCATCACGTGTAAGGAATCCATATGATTTTAATAGTGGACGATAAGTTGAATCTAATTTACAAAGCGCACGGGCTAATCCTAGTTTAATCGCATTTGTTTGTCCACTTAAACCACCACCATGAACAGTAACATCAATTCGATATTTATCGGTTAAACTCAGAACTTCGAGGGGTAATGAAATTGTACTCATATACCGTGAATTAAATTGTAAATATACTTCGGGTATTAAACCATTAATCATAACTGTTTCTTCAACGCCAACTAACTCTACTGTTTCATCAAGTGTTAATTCATATAATTTAATAACCGCTGTCGATTCTTTTCTTCTTCCAATGGCCGATGTAATAAATTTTAGCGTCATATTTGGGCATTAATTTTTTTAGTTAGTACTTAGTTTTAGCGTTTTAAATTATTCGATACTAATAGGATTTTGTGCAATATGTGGATGAGTGTTATCCGAATAAATTTTTAATTGCGTATAAAATTGTCGCCCTAATATTCCTTTTGGTAGCATTCCTTTTACTGATTTTTCGATTAATTTCTCTGGAAAATAATTTTTAACTTCTGTAAAAGTTTTTATTTTCATTCCCCCCGGTCGACCAGAATGCGAACGATACAATTTTTGTTTTTCTTTTTTTCCCGTTACTTGAATTTCTTTAGCATTAATGACAATTACATAATCTCCTTTATTTAATGAAGGTGTATAATCTGATTTATGTTTTCCTGTTAATAGTAAACTAATTTTTGTTGATAATCGTCCTAATTTTTGTTCTTTAGCATCAATTAAATACCATTTTTTATAAATATTATTTGATGTTTTAATAGGTAAAAATGTATTTATCATGAGTTTTTATTTATGTTTTAAAATTATCCCGAAATATGTTTTTGCTTTTGTTCTTACTTCTTGTACCGATTTTTGTCCAAAATTTTGTAATTTCTTTAAATCATTTAAAGAGTATTTTAATAAATCATCGAGCGAATTTACTTTGGCTCGTTTTAATCCATTATAAGCTCGTGTCGACAAATTCAATTCTTCAATTCTTATTGAATTTATTTTTCTGGTAACATTCGTATTTTCAGGTTTTATATTTGCATTCGTAAAAACTGAAAATAAATTAATCAGAATTTGTGAACTATTTTTTAATGCAATTTCCGGTGTCACACTTCCATTTGTCCAAATTTCAATAATTAAATTTTCTTTTAATTTTAATGATTTTATATAAATATTCTCGACATAATAATTCACTTTTTGCACCGGCATAAAAATTGCATCTAGTTCAATAAAATCGGATTTTACATCGCAAGAACTAGGGTTAGCTAATTTGTAACCAGTTCCAGAGGCAATTTCTAATTCCATGCATAAAAAAACATTTGCACAAATTGCTGTAATATAATGGTTCGGATTTACAATTTGTAAATTCGATGGTAGTTGAATATTATCCGCTGTGATAATTTTTGGTCCCTGAATTTCTAACGGTACGACAATATTATCAAATAGTGTGCCAGTAAAAGTTACTTGTTTTAAATTTAATAAAATTTCTAATACATCTTCTCGTATACCGGCAATTGTCGAAAATTCATGTTTAATTCCAATTATTTTTACCCCAATAATTGCGATTCCTGATAGGTCTGATAAAAGAACCCGACGTAATGCATTCCCAATTGTAATCCCATGACCATTTGTTACTGGAAAAACTAAAAATTTTCCATAAATGTTTTGCTGAATATTTACCGTAGAATTAATTTTTTGAAATTGAAAGTCAAACATACATAATTTTTTGATTTAACCTTAATTAGACACGACGAGATTTCGGTGGTCGACAACCATTATGTGGAACTGGTGTGATATCTTTAATAAAAAGAATTTCTAAACCAATAACCTGTAAAGCACGAATGGCTGTTTCTCGACCTGCTCCCTGTCCATTAATCATAATTTCAATTTTTTGGAGACCAAAGCTCAGTGCTGTTAAAGCAGCCTTTTCAGCCGCCGTTTGTGCAGCAAATGGGGTCCCTTTTCTTGCTCCTTTAAAACCAACACTTCCAGCTGAAGCCCATGAAATAGTATTCCCTTGTACGTCCGTAATTGTAATAATAGTATTATTAAATGTTGCACTAATATGTACAACACCTAATACATCAATTTTACTATTTTTTTTCCTAGTTGTCTGTTTAATCTTTGTTGCCACTTATTTAATTAAATTATCTTGAATAATTATCTATTTCCACGACGGCGTGTACGTGAATTTGTACGTGTACGTTGACCTCTTAAAGGTAAACCTGCTCTATGACGTCTTCCCTTAACACAATTAATTTGGGAAAGACGTAAAATATTTTGTTTAATTGTACGACGTAAATCTTCTTCGACTTGAAATTTTTGTTCAATAGTTTCACGTAGTGAAATTACATCTGCATCTTGTAACTCATTAACTCGAATATTTTTATCAATATTTGTACTATCTAAAATCAACTGTGATGAGGTTAAACCGATACCATAAATAGATGTTAAACCATACTCAATCCGCTTTGTTTTTGGAAGATCAATACCAGCAATACGTACCATATTTCTCCTTATATTATTAACCTTGACGTTGTTTATGTTTTGGATTTGAACAAATTACGCGAATTACGCCAAATCGTTTTATTACTCGACAATTACTACACATTTTTTTTACCGATGGACGTACTTTCATTTTTTAGATTCAAATTAAATAATAGTTTTATAATATTCGGATAATAATGAGGCTCTAATTTGACGGTTTAAATCAATGGCAACCCCAACTAATATTAATAAAGAAGTCGCGCTAAAACTTCTTAAAATATCTACATTTTTATCGAAATATCCAATTAGATTAGGAGTTGTAGCAATAATTGCTAAAAATAAACCCCCTAATAACGACAATCGATTTGTTATTTGTAAGATATATTGTTTTGTTTGTAATCCTGGCCTAATATCAGGAACAATAAATCCCATTTTATTAAGATCTTCAGTTAATTCATCAGCGTTTAAACTAATTCCAGAATAAAATAAATTAAAAAGAAGAATTAAACCAAAATATAAAAAGATAGAGGAGAATTCAATAAAATTTTTAAAGAATATTATATGTCCAAAGGTATTTACAAAAAGGGTTAAAAATGTTGTTGCAAAAATAATTGGAAATACCCCACCTTGAATTAATCTAAAAGGTATGTACGATTGATTTGTGAGATAATTGGTATTTGAATTACTCATCATCGATTTTGTCGACAAAATTGGGACAATTTTAGTTGAATTCTGAACAAATATAATACCCACTAGACTGAGTAAAATAATGAGTATCTTACTAATTTCGAATTTTGGAATAAGAAATAATTCTAAGTTCTTTGGTAAAGATGAAGTAATATTTATAAAAATAATTAAGGATGAACCATTTCCAATTCCTTTTTCTGTTATTAACTCACTGAACCACATTGTAACAATTGACCCAGCGCTTAAAATTAGAAAAATTTCAATAGCCTTCGCGAGTGTATAATCAAAAACATAAGGTTTTAATAAGACAGCAATTAGACCGCTATAATAAAACGAAATTAATACCGTTAAATACCTTGTATATTGGGTAATTTTTTTTCTTCCATTTTCCCCTTCTTCTTTTTGAATCTGTTTAAAAAATGGAATTATTGAAACAAGAAATTGCATAATAACAGATGCATTGATATTAGGTAGAATTCCAAGTGAAAAAATTGAAAATAAAAAATATCGCCCTTGAAAAAATAATGTAAATAATTGAAAAGTAGAATTATTTTTTAATGTTTCGTACAAATAAATCTGATCTACATATTGGACAGGAAAAAAATTGCCTATTCGTAGATAGGCAATGAGTAGTAGTGTATATAAAATTTTTTTTATAATCATTAAATAGTTACTAACTTTTATTAAGAAATTTATTTCTTGATTGAATCTAGTGCAGAAATTGTAGCCCGAGCATTATTTAAAAGATTATCACAACCTAATTGTTTTGCTGAGATATTTTGTAAACCGGCGAGTTCTAAAACGGTTCGAACAGATCCACCTGCTAATACACCTGAACCAGCGGCAGCTGGTTTGATAATAACATTTGCAGCCCCATATTTGCCATGAATAATATAAGGGATGCTATAATTCTTTGTTAATGAGACATGAATTAAATGCCGTTTCCCATCATTCACAGCTTTTTTTACTGCTTCGATAACATCATCGGCTTTTCCAACGCCTAATCCAACTTGTCCTTTTTCATTCCCAATCACAACAATTGCACCAAAGCGCAATTTTTTTCCCCCTTTAATTACTTTTGTAATTCGGCGTACTTTAACAACTCGTTTAATCCATTTTTTCGGTTTTTCTTTCATTTTTCTTCTAGTTTTATTTAGTTGCCCAGTATTTCCTACTTCCATATTTATCATTTAGAATAAAATTTTTATTTTAATATTATTTACCCACTTTACCTGTTTTACGAATAATTATTTCATCTTTATATAAAACACCCTTACCATTGTAGGGTTCGGGTGGACGAAATGCCCGTACTTTAGAAGCAAATAATCCAACAATTTCTTTTTCAATACCACTAACTAAAATTGATGTATTATTTTCAACTTTAACTTCAATATCGTCCGGAATTATTAGTTGAATCGGATGACTATACCCTAAGTTTAAAATAACTTCCTTATTTTTAACTTGACAACGATACCCTACGCCTTTTAATTCTAATTCTTTTTGAAATTTTTCGGAAACACCAATAACCATATTATTTATAAGTGTTCTAAATAAACCATGACAGCGTTTCGTAACATTTGTGTGTGGTAATTTAGGTTTTATTAATAATTTGTCATCAAAAATTTCAATCCCCATAAAAGCCGGTAACTCGCGTTTTAATGAACCATAAGGTCCTTTAACTATAATAATTTTACAATCCATATTAACTGAAACCCCTTTGGGTAATAATACGGGTAATCTACCTATACGTGACATAATTTTTTTTTACCAAACATAACATAAAATTTCTCCACCAATACCCATATTTTTTGCTTGAATATTAGTCATAACACCCTTTGAAGTTGAGACAATTGCAATACCAAAATTTCCTAAAACATGAGGTAAATCATTTGCTTTTGTGTATACTCTTAGACCTGGCTTACTTATTCGTTTTAAGGTTGTAATAAAAGATTTTCGTTTTTGTCCTTCACCTAAATAATTTAACCCAATTGTAATTATCGGTATTTTATTATTATCAAATTCTTCATACGATAAGATATAACCTTCCTCTTTCAATACTTTTGTTATAGCCAAAGTCATACTTGTCTTTGGGATTATAACTAAACGATGTTGTACGGCGATTGCATTTCTGAATTGCACCAACATATCAGAAATTTTATCATTACTCATAAATTATTAACTAAAATTTTTTTATCTGATAGGTAAAGTTAGTTTTTTTAATAAAACTAAACCTTCCTCTTTATTTTTTGCTGTTGTTACAAATGAAATATTAAAACCTAGAAGCTGATCAATTTTATCATACTCCAATTCGGGAAATATTAGTTGGTCTTTTAAACCAATATTATAATTCCCTTTTTTATCAAAACTTAAAGGATTTAAACCTTGAAAATCTCTAATTCTTGGAAGTGTTAAATTAACAAAACGTTCCAAAAAATAATACATATTTTTACCCCGTAATGTAACGGTTAAACCAAGTGGCATTTCCTCACGTAATTTAAACCCTGCAATTGATTTTTTTGCTTTAGTAATAATTGGTTGTTGCCCCGTAATAATTCGAAATTCTTCAATACTTTTATTTAATAAATTCGTATTTTGAGCGGATAAACCTAAACAACGATTAACTTTTATTTTAAGTAATTCTGGTACCTGATGAACATTTGTATAACCAAATTCCTTAATTAAATCAGGAGTAATCGTATTCTTATATAAAACTTTTAATTTTGGATCCATAATTTAATTTATACTTTGACCTGTTTTTTTCGAAATTCTTACTTTGGAACCATCTCGCATAATGATCTTAAAACGACTTTTGATATTATCCAAATCACACAGCATAATATTTGATTGGTGAATCGGCGCCTCAATATTTAAAATTTTACCGGGATCTTCTTTATTTGTTGATTTTAGATGTTTTGTTTTTAAATTTAAACCCGTGACAACAACTGTATTCTTGTTTTTAAAAATAGTTTTAATTTTCCCCACTTGACCTTTATCTTTTCCTGTAATAACTACAACGTTATCACCAATTTTTAATTTCATTTCAATTTTTTCTTATAAAACTTCAGGTGCCAACGAAACGACCTTTGTAAAATTTTTATCACGAATTTCACGCGCAATTGGTCCAAAAACTCTTGTTCCACGTGGGTTATTTTCTGTATTTATAATAACAGCGGCATTATCGTCAAATCGGATTAACGTCCCATTTTGTCGTCGTATAGATTTTTTTGTTCGAACAATAACAGCACGAACAATATCTGACCTTTTGACAGTCATTCTTGGTAATGATTCTTTTACAACACCAATGATCGTATCACCAATACGCGCGTACTTTTTATTCCCACCTAATACTCTTATGCATAAAATTTTTTTTGCCCCAGTATTATCAGTAACATTTAAAATCGTTTGAGGTTGTATCATTTTTACTTATAAATTTTTTTTAAAATCCAACATTTATTTAAGCTTTGAGGACGTGTTAACTCGATTGAAATTTTATCCCCAACAACACTTATATTCTTGGAGTCATGTACCAGATAACGTTTTGTCCGTGAAATTACTTTCGAATATAACGGGTGGGAGTATCGGGTTCGAACCGCAACAATAACGGTTTTGTCTAGTTTTGTACTCACAACGGTACCAAGTCTTCGTTTTTTAAGCATTATTTTCTCTTGTAATAAACTTTGTTTTTACCGGTAATTTATATGAAGCAATATGCATTGCTTGCTTTGCAATTTCTGGAGTAACCCCCTTTAATTCAAAAATTATTGTATCTGGCTTTATCGGCGCGACCCAATAATCAAGAGCACCTTTACCCGAACCCATACGTGATTCAGCGGCACGTGCAGTAATCGGTTTATCTGGAAAAATTTTAATCCAGAGTTTACCCCCTCGACGCGTGTATCGCGTTATTGCACGTCGTGTCGCTTCAATCTGTTTCGAAGTAATCCAACCGGATTCTTTTGCTTGAATTGCATAATCACCAAATGCAATTTTATTACCTCGAAGAGCCTTTCCTTTTAATCTTCCTCGTTGTTGTTTACGAAATTTTGTTCGTTTTGGACTAAGCATAATAATTATATTAATTAATTCAGTTTCTCACCTTTAAAAATCCACAGTTTTATTCCCAAAATACCATAGATTGTCTTGGCAGTGGTTGAAACATATGAAATTTTAGCTCGCAAAGTTTGTAAAGGCATTCTCCCTTCTTTAACCCATTCACTTCTAGCAATCTCAGCACCATTTAATCGCCCTGAAATTTGAATCTTAATACCCTGTAAAGAGTCATTTTGTTTTGCTAAATCAATCGCCATGCGGATTGCTCGCTTAAATGCAATCCGTTTTACTAACATTTCCGAAATATATTCAGCTAATAAAGTGGCATCGAGATTTGGTTCCTCAACCTCAAAAATTGCAATACTTACAAATTTCATTTGCGGAACACGTTGTTTAATTTGCTTTTCTAAATTTCCAATTTCTGAACTAAATTCTTTTACAATCACTCCCGGTTTCGCAAGGAAAACTTTAATAAAAATTTTTTTCTGTTCAAAATTTTTTGCAATTAAAATATCAGAAATATTTCCTGCATTTAACTTTTTTTTTAAAAATAATCGAATTTGATTATCACTTCTAACTTCATCTGAATATGATCGCCAATTTGTCTGACACCAATTTGAATAATGTTGTTGTGTCGTATTTAGTCGAAATCCAGATGGATGCGTTTTTTGTCCCATAGTATAATTTTAAAATTAATTTGGCGTAACTTCAATAACCACAGTAAGATGACATAATGGTTTTCGAATTACAAAAGCGCGACCTTGCGCACGTGGTCGGAATCTTTTCATTGTTGGCCCTTGCGTTACAAAAATTTCTTTAATTCGTAAATCTTGTTTATTGACATTAAATGTATTTTCTGCATTTGAAACAGCTGATCGTAAAACTTGCCAAATAACACCACATGCTTTGTATGGTAAAAATTCTAATAAAATTAGAGCATCCTGATACGAACACCCATTAATTAATTTAAGAACACGTCTAACTTTATTCGGTGACATTCGAATACGTTTCGCGATTGCGGTTGCTTGAGAAATCGTTAATAATACGTCTTGATCGTTATCCATCGTTGAATTTTCTACTAAGGCATTTTTCATTAGATATATTGATTCTGTTTAAAAATTTAACGTTTTGATTTTTTGTCTGCTTTGATATGAGAACGAAACGTACGGGTTATGGCGAATTCACCTAATTTATGCCCAACGATTTGATCGGAAATAAAAATTGGAACATGTTCACGTCCATTATGTACGGCAATTGTATGACCTACCATTTCAGGTAAAATTGTGGATGCCCGTGACCACGTTTTAATAACATCGAGTTTTTCACCTTTATTCATCTCAATTACTTGTTGTAATAAATGATATGAAATAAAAGGGCCTTTTTTAATTGATCTTCCCATTTTTTTTATTTTGCTTAATTACTTTTTACGACGAATAATAAAAGCATCACTATATTTATTTTTCATACGAGTCGGAATTCCTAATGCGGGTTTACCCCATGGAGTATAAGGTTGTACTCGACCAATTGGTGAACGACCTTCACCACCACCATGTGGATGATCACATGGGTTCATAACAACACCCCGAACATGTGGTCGTCGCCCTAACCAACGTTTTCGACCTGCTTTTCCAATAACTACACCATAATTATTCAAATTACCAACACGACCAATTGTGGCATAACATTCTTTAAAAACTAATCTAATTTCTTTTGATGGTAGACGTAATGTGACATAATTTCCTACTTTTGCAACTATCGAAGCAGAAGTACCAGCCGCACGAACAATCTTACCCCCTTGAAAAATATTTAATTCAATATTATGAACTTCCGTTGCTAATGGGATATTTTTTAATGGAAGAGCGTTCCCAATTTGAATAGAGACCTCTTCACCTGATTGGATAATATTACCAACTTGAAGTTCATCTGGATGTAGAATATATTTCTTTTCACCATCCGCGTAATGAATAAGTGCAATTCGGGCATTTCGATTTGGATCGTATTCAATACGAATAACTTTACCCTCAATTGTATGCTTATTTCTTTTGAAATCGATTAATCGATATTTTTGCTTATGTCCACCACCACGATGACGAACAGTAATAACCCCCTGGTTATTACGGCCACCTAACTTAGATTTCTTAACTAGAAGTGACTTCTCTGGTTTTTGCTTACTTAATGATCGGAAGTCAGGTGCGATTCGATGACGTGTACCTGGTGTGCAAGATGTGTACAAGCGAATAGCCATAAATTTTTTTATTTAATTAAATATCTGAAAATAACTGTAACGTATCAGCCGAATCAAGGGTAATAATTATTTTTTTATATTGTGGTTTATAACCTTGAAATTTTCCAAGACGACGCTTTTTACGTGGTAAATTAAATGTGTTAACTCTTATTACTTTAACATTAAAAAAATCTTCAATTATATTCTTCAATGTATCCTTCTTCATCCAACGTTGTACTAAAAAACTATATTTTTTCTCATCGATCAAGCTTAATGCTTTTTTTGATGTAATAAAACATTTTATTCCATTCATAATATTGACTAATAACTTAAATATTCTTTAAAAAATATATATTTAATAAATTTCCAGGTTTTCCAGGCACAGAACCCTTTACAATTAATAAATTCTGCTTGAGATCACTCTTAACAATTTGTAAATTAGAAACTGTAACTTTTTTACCCCCTAATCGACCTGCCATTTTTTTACCAGGAAGCACCCGACCTGGTGTTGTCCCAGCGCCAATAGAACCTGGCGCACGGTGATTTTTCGAACCATGCGTCATTGGTCCACGACTAAAATTATGTCGTTTTTGATGCCCAGCAAAACCTTTACCAATACTATTTCCACTTACAGTAATAAAATTTACATCCTTGAATGTATCAATATCAATAACTTGACCCAATGTAAAATCATTCACATTATTGGTCTTATATTCTTGTAAGTATTTTAATGACTCGTATCCACATTTTTTAAGATGTCCCTTTTGTGGTTGAGGTAGCTGTTTTGTTGAGACCGAGTAATATCCAAGTTGAATAGCATTGTAACCGTCCGTTGCAACTGTTTTAATCTGTGTTACAACACATGGACCAACACGAAGTACAGTAATTGGAATTACATTTCCTCCCGTATCGAAAATTTGTGTCATACCTATCTTATTACCAAGCATTCCTAAAGACATGTATCTCGTTAAAATTTTATAAATTCAATTTAGCAAATGTACAAACATTATGAATTAAAACGATAATATAAAGACTATCTATTATTAGCAATGTATAACAAATATATACTGTCATTTTTTTGTTTTATATTTATCTAAAAAATTTAATTACAGAGTGTTGCATTTTTAAATTTAGATAGTTAATAAATACTATAAATTTTCTATTTCGTCTTTTTAAATGTTATTGTTAGATAATTATAAGAAAATGATTAAAAGTAGGCATTTAAAATTAATTGAGAAATTTTATCACTACTCTAATAAAAAATTTTAATCTTTAATTAAGATTAATAAAAGTAACTAATTTTCTACGAATTTTGAAAACTAAATAGGATCCTAAAAATCGATCAACTTTTCAAAGACATAAATACCTTTTTCTGCAAGTGCTTTTTGTTAGATTAACAAAACAACATTAGATTCTTATGAATAATTTAAATCGATCTAATATCTTTTATTGATCATTATAGAAACTTTGTTCTTGATGGTGTGGAAATAAAACTCAATAAGTTCCAAATATACTCGAAAGAAAAATTTCACAATTCTGTAAAAATGTACACTATTTATTAACAATATGTCTCTATTCGGTAAATTCGGTAGATGATTCATTAAAACGAATTCGCTAAAATTTACCTTGTAACTCGTTTAATAATAGTTTTATACAAACGTTCATTTTCTAAAATTTAATACCTAATGATTTTTTCTCTATACTAATTTTTAATGGATAATCACTCGTATTATGTGTAATGTAATAAAGTAAGACAAAGATGAATTAATTATGAATTTGGTAAATTTAGGCTCAAAAACATTATAAACAAAAAAGAAAAATGAATATTTGATTAATCGGTTTCTCGATTTACTTTTAAAAAGATAATGAAAAAAAATTTATTCTTATTATTATTGGAATTTCTTTTTTATTATTTGAACTAGGTTTAGAGTTTTCCTATTATCTTCTAATTCCAGCCGCATTGAAATTTTTTGGTCATTTGATCAATATTTAGATTTTATTTTATTAATTTTTTATAGTACGGGGTTAGTATTTCAAATCCAAATTGTTCAACTTATCTTATGATTGACAAAAATAATTTCAGCACAACAAATATTAAGTATCTGGAAGTATATAATTCTAGGTTCAACAATTATCGACGCAATTTTAACCCCATTAACCGATCCAATAACACAGATTACTTTATCAAGTGCGGTTGTAATATTATATTTTCTTGGGGCTAATATTCATTCTTTTATATGAAAAGTAATTTTAATTTTTTAGTGATGATTATTGATTGATTATGTTACGAATACATTCAAATAAAAATATGAATTTAAAATATTTTTTTTATAATCTAAAAAAAATAACTTTTGTGA
>MDTF01004654.1_pt1 | contig 60571 bp, 48 predicted proteins | sample 811191 | NCBI WGS metagenome assembly MDTF01 (sample SAMN05326649, study PRJNA326480) | marine metagenome | isolation source: seawater | place: Southern Ocean | collected 2011 | reverse complement strand
ATGACGACCCCTTCGGGCAGCGCCTGTGTGTCATTTATACTGTGTTGACTGTTTTTGATTTAGCCCACTAGACCTGCAAACAGTCGCCTTGTCTAAATGACACACAGACTGCTGCAAAAGTGTACAGCAACGAGCAACAGCCCCTAAGTTATCGGGCATATTTATTTACGCAATCATCCCAATAAATCAGCTAATCGCAGTCACAAACTTGACATATAAATGTAATCGTTTAATAAAATTGTCACACACCCTGACAATAATAGCGGCGTTTTGTTATGAGCTGGAAAAAATCTATGTCAAGAAGAGTCTTGTTGGTAGAGGATGAAGCGCCTATTCGCGACATGCTATCTTTTGTGCTGGAACAGTCGGGATTTGAGACTATCGAAGCAGAAGATTACGATATCGCGCAACAAAAGTTGGTAGAACCTTATCCTGATTTAATTTTGCTGGACTGGATGCTACCTGGTGGTAGCGGCGTTCAACTGGCCAAAAGCCTGAAACAACATGAATTTACCCGGGATATTCCGGTAATCATGCTGACTGCTCGCGGTGAGGAAGACGATAAAATCCGTGGTCTGGATGCCGGTGCGGACGATTACATTACCAAACCGTTTTCGCCCAAGGAGCTGGTGGCTCGTATTAAGGCAGTGATGCGCCGTGTTACACCCACCTCGAATGAGCAACCCATTGAATTCAATGGCCTTAAGTTAGAGCCTATCTCACATCGGGTAATGGCTAATGACGAAGCGCTGGATATGGGCCCTACAGAATACAAGCTACTGCATTTTTTCATGACGCATCCGGAGCGGGTGTATAGTCGTGAACAATTGCTCGACAATGTTTGGGGAACCAACGTTTACGTTGAAGATCGTACGGTAGATGTGCACATCCGCCGTTTACGCAAAGCCATTGGTGGTCAGGGACACGACGCCATGATCCAAACGGTCAGAGGCGCAGGTTACCGTTTTTCAACTAAGCTTTAATTTGATTTCATCTTTGGGGTAGGTATAGTCTGCCCCATCGTCAGCGCGCAAGAAAGGAACAACCGGGATGTATTACCCCTTTTCGTGGATAAAGTCAGTTGCGCGACTCGTCCTGTTTCTTATCTTCTTTGCGATTATCGGCTGGTATGTGGAAGACATGCTGCTGGCTGTGGCTATGGGCGCCACGGGCTTGTTGCTGGTTAATTACTGGCAGTTATTCAAATTAAACCGCTGGTTGTGGCACAGCCGTAAAATGTCGCCACCGTCGGTCAGTGGATTATGGGAACATATCTACGAAGGGATCTACTACCTGCAGCGGCGTAACCGCAACAAACGCAAGGAGTTAGGAGCGCTGGTTAAACGCTTCCGGGAAGGTTCTGAAGCCTTACCTGATGCCGCGGTGGTGGTGGATTCCAAAGCCTGTATTATCTGGTGTAACCGCCTGGCTCGTTTAGAGCTTGGTTTACGCTGGCCGTCTGATGCGGGTCGGCGCCTGGATAATCTGATCCGCCATCCTGAATTTATTGAGTATTTTCATGCCGGTAAATATCACTTTCCGATTGAAGTACCGTCACCGCTCAACCCGTTAAAATCTTTCGAATACCGGATCATGCCCTATGGTGAAGAGCACTTGTTGCTGATTGCCCGGGATGTCACGCGTCTGAGCCAGCTTGAGGAAATGCGCAAGGACTTTGTCGCTAACGTTTCTCATGAATTGCGAACGCCGCTAACGGTAATTAATGGCTATCTTGAAATACTGCCGGATGCCGATGAACAGCTTAATCCGTTTGTGAAAAAAGCTTATCTTGAAATGAGTACCCAGACCCAGCGTATGCAGAGTCTGATTGAAGACTTGCTGGTGCTATCCCGAATTGAAGCAAGCTCTGAGCGCGTGTATGAAAACACGGTGGATATGGCGGCGATGCTTAATCAGGTGAAAATCGAAGCCGATGCGCTGAATAAAGACAAGCACCACACCATTGAGTTTCACTTAACCCCCGGGGTGCGCATTTACGGTATTGAAACCGAACTGCGCAGCGCCTGTTCCAACCTGATTTTTAATGCCATCAACTACACACCGGAAGGCGGCAATATTGACGTGTACTGGTCAGTGACCAAAGCCGGTGTGCGGTTTGCAGTTAAAGACAATGGCGACGGCATCGAACAACGTCACCTGTCGCGCCTGACCGAACGTTTTTATCGGGTGGATAAAGCGCGCTCACGAAAAACCGGTGGCTCGGGGCTGGGCTTATCCATTGTAAAACACGTGCTGAATCATCATAATTCAAAACTTCAAATCACCAGTCGGGTAGGAGAAGGCAGCGAATTCTTTTTTGAATTTGATGCCGAGATGATTGCCAGCCAGGAATAATATGCACAAGTTTGCTTTTCTGTTACTGCTTATCGGAGTTACCGCAAGTGCTGTAGCCAGTGAAACCGGCTACGAGCGCAAGCCCGGCGTGGCAGGCAATATAACCTCTGTGGGCTCCGATACCCTGGCTAACTTAATGACCCTGTGGTCCCAGGAATTTAAAACCCTTTACCCGGATGTGACCTTTCAGATCCAGGCGTCAGGGTCTTCTACTGCGCCGCCGGCGCTTACCGAAGGTACCGCCACCATTGGCCCCATGAGCCGTGATTTAAAACCCAGTGAGCGGCGCGCGTTCATCCAGGCTCATGGTTACCCGCCTACGGTGATCAAGGTGGCTATCGATGCCATTGCTATTTTTGTGGAGCACCGCAATCCGCTTGAAGGATTAACCTTGCAGCAGGTGGATGCGATCTTTTCTGTTACCCGTTATTGCGGCGCCCAGGAGCGCATTACTAAATGGTCGCAACTGGGGATCAGTGATTATGGCGATTCGGCACCAATAAGGCTATTCAGCCGAAACTCGGTATCGGGTACCTACGGCCTGTTTAAAATTATGGCGTTATGCGACGGCGACTTTACCAAATCGGTGAATGAGCAGCCGGGCTCTGCCTCGGTAGTATTATCTGTTGCGTCCAGTAAAGGCGGTATGGGATATGCCGCTTACGGGTACAAGACTGCCGGCGTGAAAGCGCTGCCGTTAGGGCATAGCGCAGATAACCTGGTGCCGCTGACCAGCGAAACCGTACAAAATGAAACTTACCCTTTCAGCCGGTTTTTGTATCTGGTGGTAAATAAAGCCCCTGGCGAGCCACTGCCCAAACTGGAGAGTGAGTTTTTGCGATATGTGCTGTCCCAGCGTGGCCAGCAGCAAGTAGCGCGGGATGGCTACTTTCCTATTCGTGAAGATATGCTGAAACGTCAGATGCGAATTATCCGTGGAGCGGGAGCTTACTAATGCAGACGCGATGGAAGCAGTGGGTACTAACCAATCTGTTACGCAATGTGCCGGTAACGCAGCTTTATACTACATTACTGGGCGAGGGGTTTGCCCATGCTGAAATTGTGGCGCTGTTGGGAAATAACCTGCCTCCCGCACAGCAACAGTCACTGGCCCGGCAATTCGCTGCGCGTTACCCCCTGCCGAAATTTATAGCAAAGGAGCTGCCCGACAACGTACAGATAATAGAATCCGAACGGGCACAGTTGTATGCGGTGAAGGATTTTCTGGCGTTGCCGACCTGTGAAAGCATCGTGGCGCTGAGTAAACAGCATCTCAGGCCATCCACTATTACCACAGCCAGCACTGAGGCAGATACCGCCTTCAGAACCTCGAGCACCTGTGACTTGGTAAGCCTGGACAGTGAAATCGCTAATCAGGTCTCTGCACATATTATTGATTATTTTGGTTTTGCCAAAGGCAACAACGAGCCAATTCAGGCCCAGCATTATGCGCCTGGCCAGCAATTTAAAGCCCATACCGATTATTTTGAACCCGGTACCAGTGAATACCGCCAGTTTGCCAGTCAGCTGGGGCAGCGTACCTGGACATGCATGGTGTACCTAAACGAAGTTGAGGCGGGGGGCGAAACTGAGTTTGTTAAACTGGGTAAGTCGTTAACACCTCGCCCTGGTACGGCGGTGATCTGGAACAATTTAGTGCCAGACGGGCGGCCTAATGCCAACACCCTGCATCATGCCCACCCTGTTATAAAAGGTGAAAAAGTGGTGATCACCAAGTGGTTCAGAGAGGCAGTCTGACCACTGTCATAATTCAGCGGGAAATTGCTTGTAAGCCTGCAACAGCGCTAGTCCTGCCGGTTTTACTACTTCGAGCTAGTGTTTGAAAAACAATCATCTACTGAAAAGTAAGAAACTTTTATTACAGTCAAATAGTGTAACAAAAGTGTCATTCAAGTCCGGTAGTCTTCTCGACCAATCCCATAATGTCTAAAAAAGTGGTCTTGGAGAAATTTGATGGCTATAAAGCACACATTTAGAGCGTCAGCCATTGCAACTGCACTTATTCTTGCAGGTTGTGGTGGAGATATTAATATCAACGAAGGTGATGTAGTAAACGAAGGTGATACGATTAATAACCCTTCACCCACACCAACCCCTACACCAACCCCAACCCCGACGCCTACGCCTACCCCAACTGGTGCGGAAAATCCTTTCGACCAGGGCCTGGCCACTGATGTATCTTCAGAGTTTCCTGAAATCACCGACAAGCCGGTTTACCGCTTAACTGAAAACGTAGAGTTCAATGATGAAACTACGCTGACTGCAGATGCCCACTGGGTACTGGATGGTCGAGTTGCAGTAGGTGGCGACGATGAAAATTCAACTGTACTGAATATCGAAGCCGGCACGACTATTTTTGGTGAAGAAGGCGAAGACTTCCTGGTTGTTCGTCGTGGTTCACAAATCATGGCCGAAGGTACGGCTGCTGAGCCAATCATCTTTACGTCTGTACAAGACGTTACCGGTCAGGAAACCGATATCGGTCAATGGGGCGGCCTGGTACTGCTGGGTAAAGCGCCAGCAAACTCTTGTGGTGATACCGAAGGTAACGCTACTCAGGACGAACTGAATAACTGTGGTGTTTCTGCAGAAGGTGACGCGGGTCAGTTCGGTGGTAACAACCCAACTGATAACTCAGGTGTACTTCGTTATATCGTAGTTAAACACGCTGGTCGTACCCTGGGTAACGGCGACGAACTGAACGGCATCAGCTTTGCGGGTGTGGGTTCTGGCACCGAAGTCGATTACATTCAGGTTCACCAGAATCTTGACGATGGTGTTGAATTCTTCGGTGGTACTGTAAACGTTAAACACGTAGTGCTGACTGATAACGGTGACGACAGCTTAGACTGGTCATTTGGCTGGACAGGTTCTGCCCAGTTCGTTTACATCCAGCAAAACACAGAAAATGGCGATAACGCCATTGAAGCAGACAACAGCGAATTCGACGCGTCTGCCACGCCATTAACTCAACCTAACATTGCTAACGTAACAATCGTAGGTGATGCGCAAACCAATGGTGTGCGCTTACGTGCGGGTACTGCGGGTTACCTGACCAACGTATTAGTAACTGGTCCTACAGGTTACCAAAACTGTCTTCGTGTTAACGGTTCTGAATCTCAGGAACTGGCCGCTGACGGTGAACTGGCTATCACTAACTCAATTGTTGCCTGTGAAGATGCCAGCAACAACTTTGGTAGCGACACTATCGGCACCATGACCACTGCCGAGTGGTTTGCCTCACAGTCTGGCAACCAGGTACTGACTCCTGCTGAGCTTGGCCTTAGCGATGACGGCTACACGCCAGCACAAGGTTCTGTATTGCTGACTTCAGGTTCTGATCCAACCACTCTGAACAGCAGTTTTGATGCTGCTAACTACGTCGGTGCGTTTGACGGCTCGAATAACTGGATGTCTGGCTGGACTTCAGGTGTTAACGGTGGCTTCCCTGCGGATGTGGATAACGCTTTTGATCAAGGTTTAGCGCAGGACGTATCTGCTAACTTCCCTGAAATTACCGATAAGCCGGTTTATCAAATCGACGAAGACGTGGTATTTACTTCAGATGTAACGTTAACTAACGATGCGCACTGGGTACTTACCGGTCGTACCGCGGTGGGTGGCGATAACGAAGATTCTGCTACTTTATACATCGAAAATGGCACCACCATAATCGGACAGCAGGGCGAAGACTTCCTGGTAGTTCGTCGTGGTTCTCAAATTGAAGCACTGGGTCTGCCTGGCTCACCTATCACCATGACTTCTGTTCAGGACGTTACAGGTCAGGAAACTGGCATTGGCCAATGGGGCGGCCTGGTATTACTGGGTAATGCACCAGCTAACTCTTGCGGTGATACTACTGGTGACGCTACTGAAGACGAGCTGGCTAACTGTGGTGTCGCAGCTGAAGGTGACGCTGGTCAGTTCGGCGGCAACAACCCGGAAGATAACTCAGGTACTATCCAGTACGTAGTGGTTAAACACGCAGGCCGTACCTTAGGTAACGGTGATGAGCTGAACGGTATCAGCTTTGCAGGTGTGGGTTCACAAACCAACGTTCACCACATTCAGGTTCACCAGAACCTGGACGATGGTATCGAATTCTTCGGTGGTTCAGTCAACGTTCGTTACGTAGTACTGACTGACAACGGTGATGATTCTTTTGACTGGTCATTCGGCTGGACAGGTAAAGCACAGTTCGTTTATATCCGTCAGGACTCTGAAGGTGGTGATAACGCCTTTGAATCTGACAACAGTGAATTCGACGCTTCTGCCACACCGCTGACTAACCCAACGGTAGCTAACGTTACCATCCAGGGTGCAGCAATGACTAATGGCGTGCGTTTACGTGCCGGTACTGCTGGCGCACTGTATAACTTCGCGATTACTGGTCCTGAAGGTTACAGCAACTGTTTACGCGTAAATGGTGATGAGTCTCAGGCGCTGGCTACTGCAGGTGAACTGACAATCGCTAACTCTGTGGTTGCTTGTGCCGCTGCCAGCAACTTCGGTGATGCTTTCGCTGAGTCATGGTTTACTGCGGGTGACAACAACCAGGTACTGACTTCAGCTGACCTTAACTTAGGTACGCTGGGCCGTATGCCGGGTGCAGGTTCTGCGCTGTTAGGCGCTGGTGCAGACGTGGCCGACGTTGAAGATGATAGCTGGTTTGCGTCAACCGATTACATCGGTGCCTTCGACGGTGAAAACGACTGGACTGAAGGCTGGGCCTACGGTATGGACCAGACTCTGGTAACCAACGCTTTTGAGCAAGGCCTGGCGACTGACGTGTCTTCAAGCTTCCCGGAAATCACTGACAAGCCGGTTTATCAGTTAGATGAAGACGTTGAATTTAACGCCGACGTTGCGCTGTCTAACGATGCGCACTGGGTATTAACCGGTCGTACTGCGGTTGGTGGTGATAACCAGAACTCTGCCACCCTTTATATCGATGCAGGCACTACGCTAATCGGTCAGCAGGGTGAAGACTTCCTGGTAGTGCGTCGCGGTTCGAAAATCCGCGCCATGGGTACTGCCGATGCGCCAATTGTGATGACTTCTGTACAAGACGTAACGGGTCAGGAAACGGGCATTGGCCAATGGGGTGGTCTGGTATTACTGGGTAATGCACCAGCGAACTCTTGTGGCGACACTACCGGTGATGCCACTGAGTCTGAACTGGCTAACTGTGGTGTCGCTGCCGAAGGTGACGCAGGTCAGTTCGGTGGTAACCAACCTGAAGATAATTCAGGCACTATCCAGTACGTTGTGGTTAAGTACGCGGGCCGTACCTTAGGTAACGGTGACGAACTGAACGGTATCAGCTTCGCCGGGGTAGGTTCTGGTACTTCTGTTGATTACATTCAGGTTCACCAGAACCTGGACGACGGTATCGAGTTCTTCGGTGGTACCGTAAGCGTTAAGCACGTGGTACTGACCGCCAACGGTGATGATTCCTTCGACTGGTCATTCGGTTGGACAGGTACTGCACAATACGTGTTGATTAAGCAGGACTCTGCTGGTGGCGATAACGCGTTTGAATCAGACAACAGCGAATTTGATGCGGCGGCTACGCCACTGACTAACCCGACTGTTGCCAACGTTACCATTGTAGGCGCAGCGCAAACCAATGGTGTTCGTCTGCGCGCCGGTACTGCTGGCTCTCTGCACGGTTTCGTAATCACCGGACCTGCCGGTTACAGCAACTGTCTGCGTGTAAACGGTGATGAGTCTCAGGCGCTTGCTACCGCGGGTGACCTGTCAATCGCTGACTCAATCGTAGCGTGTGAAGCGGGCAGCAACTTTGGTGACCAATTCGCAGAAGACTGGTTCCTGGCGGATGCCTCTAACATGGTAACCACCGCTGACCAGCTGGGTCTGGCTGATAATGGTTACATGCCAGCGGCTGGCTCAGTATTGTTAGACACTTCACTGACCTTTACTGACAATGCTCTGCTTGAAGATACCGACTTCATCGGTGCCATGGACGCTAGCAACGACTGGACGCAAGGATGGGTAACTGTCGGTCTGGAGTAATCCACACCGCGCTTACCGTAAGTCATAAATAGGGAAGGCGCCGTATGGCGCCTGACCTGTTGAAAATCCAGCAAAATTTGAGTCCCAATGGAGTTTTAGAATAATGAGTTCATCAGACCGTCCAATGCCGTCACTCTCGCGGCTGTATAAATCGGTTGCCTTTGCTCTCTGTGCCGGTTCATTAGTGCCGTTAAACAGTGCGATTGCTCAAGAAGCAGAGCAGGACGAAGCCCAGGCCATCGAAGAAGTTGTTGCCACCGGAACTCGTTTGAAAGGCACAGCTGCTGCAGTATTGCAGGAACGTCAGAACCAGGCCTTCGTAGCCGATATAATGGGTGCTGAACAAATTTCCCGTACAGGTGATGGCGACGCCGCATCTGCACTTCGTCGTGTTACCGGTTTAACCCTGGTAGACGGCAAATTCATTTACGTTCGCGGTTTAGGTGAACGTTATTCCAGTACACAGCTAAACGGAATGGGTGTGCCGAGTCCGGATCCAACCCGCTCTGTAGTGCCACTGGATTTATTTCCTTCCGACATTATTGAAAGTCTGAATGTACAGAAATCGTTCTCGCCGAATATGCCTTCTCACTTCGGTGGGGGTAACGTGAACATTCGAACTAAAACCATCCCGACTGACTTTATTTTCCGTTTAAGTGGCGGGCTAGGGGATAACACCAATAACTCGGATGATGGCTTTTTCTATTCTGGCGGCGGTGATGACTGGACAGGGCGCGATGATGGTACTCGCGCATTATCCAGCATTATCACCGACAACCTTGACGCCGCGCAATCTGATGCCGGTATCCAGGGTTCTAATGCTTATCCGTTAACTTTCGATGAGCGTAAAGCGATGCTCAGTTCGATGTTCTGGGATATCGGCCCGGATCCTAAAAGTGTTGATCCGGATTTCAATCTGGGCATGACGCTAGGAGATAACTACGATACCGACTACGGCGTATTTGGTTTCCTTTCCGCTATTTCCTACGAGAACGAGTGGAACATAAACGATACCAGCCAGGGCACTAACCTGGGGACTGTAGGCTGTTCTGACCTGCCAGACAGGTACTCTCAGGACGGCAAGTGTTTTGCGCAGTTTTATGAAGGCGTAGATACTGAACAGCAGGTTCGCTGGAGCGGTATGCTTAACCTGGGTTGGGAGATCAACAGCAATCATCGTATTGATATCACGAACATACTGCTTCATGACATGAGCGATCGAGTGCGGGTACGTGATTTTATTGATATCAATGAAACGGTATTTGGCGAAACCGAATTGCAACGTGTGGATATGCTCTTTGAAGAGCGCCGCATGAATTCAAACCAGATCAAAGGTACGCATAACTTCCCTGAGCTAAACTTCCTGTACTTTGATTGGTACGCTGGCACCAGCCGGGCGCGTCGTTCAGCTCCAGGTAGTCTGGATGTGACCTATCAGCAAAACTTTGCTGATGGTGCCTTTATCGATCAGCAATTGCAGCCTATTGCTGCCACCAGTGTTAATCGTGGTTATCAGGACCTGCGCGATGTAGTGGAAACCTGGGGCTGGAACCTGGGCTATCCGATTATGGCCGAAGGTCTGGAACTGGAATTTAAAGCCGGTGCCGACTTTTTCGAGAAAGCGCGTAAAGCCGAGAACATTCCGATTAACGTAACCCACCGGGCGATTTCAAACGATTTCCTGTTTGGTAACCGCGTTGATGAAATTTTCTCCGATGAAAACATCAACAATGATGATTTCTACCGCAGTGCAACCGGTGCCAATATTCTGGAATCTGCAATGGCGGATGGCGATGAGTTTGCTGCCGGTACCATGATTGACGCTTACTATTTGATGATGGATGCGTTTATAAACAATACCTGGCGGATCAGTGGTGGTGTACGCTACGAAGATTTCCGTCAGTTATCTGTACCGTTTGAAGCGCATTCAAACCAGTTTTCAGTGGATTCATCTGAAATTGAACAACTGGCATTCCAGGAAGACGATTTCTTCCCGTCACTGGCGTTAACCTACATGATGGATAACGACATGCAGTTCCGTTTGAACATGAGTCAGACGACCATTCGCCCGGATCTGCGTGACGTAAGTGTGACCTTCTTTATCGATCCGCTGACTGAGTTCCTGGTTCGTGGTACGCCATTACTGCAAAGCTCTAAGCTGGACAACATCGATTTCCGTTGGGAATGGTATCGTGAAGCAGGTAATAACCTGTCGGTTGCATTGTTCTATAAGGACATCGAAAACCCAATCGAACTGATTGAGCTGAACACCGTAGGTGGTGCAGCTCCTAACCTGCTAACCGCCAACGGTGAGTCAGGTGAGTTATACGGTCTGGAAGTGGAATTCCTGCAGGATTTGAGCATTATCAGCAGTGACTTAAGTAACTTCTTTGTGACCGGTAACCTGACCATTTCAGACTCTGAGGTAACCTTAGGTGCGGTAGAAGATGACGTGACCAGTTTGTTTGAAACTCAGTTGCTCGATGCGTTAAATGCCACCTCTGCATCGATTACTGTGACCAACAACAAACGCCGCCTGGTAGGCCACTCAGAGTGGGTAGCTAATCTGCAGGTAGGTTACGATTCAGACAATGGTGAGCATTCTGCAACCTTAGTGTACAACGCCTTCGGTCCACGGATTATCGTGCCTGGTACGCGAGGTAACGAGGATGCCGAAGAGCAGACCTATCACTCACTGGACATGAACTATACCTACTATCCGGATTTCAATTCGCGGATTAAGTTCAGCGTAAAAAACCTGCTGAACGAGTCTAAACAAATCCAACAGGAAGGGTTAAATCTGCTGTTACAGGAAGATGGCGTAGAATTTGGGTTAAGCTACAGCTACCAGTTCTAAAGGTACGCAAAAAAGGGGTCGGTGACCCCTTTTTACTGCCATATTTATATGACAGATATGTAATAAAACTGTCACAGAAACCTCCTATCCTAGCCGCAGCAAATTTAGTGGTCGGTTTTACCGATTTCTTTTAAACAAAAGGTTTGAATCTATGAAGCTTTTTAACACCTTGCTGGTGAGCACGGCATTATTGTCGGCGTCAGCTATTGCTCAGGAGCAGGACCTAAAACCTGCTATTGACACTGCCAAGGAAATCAACGAGTCAGCTGCCAAATCGCAGCAAAAAATTGATGGCATTACCGATCAGATTGACAGCAAGCTGCAACAGTTTAAAACGCTGAACAAAGAGATCGAAGGTCTGGAAGTGTACAACAACCAGCTGCGTAAACAGATCGCCAACCAGGAACAGGAAATGGCTGACCTGAATGCGGCAATCGATGAAGTGTCTGTTATCGAGCGTCAAATCACGCCACTGATGATCCGCATGATCGATGGACTTGAGCAGTTTGTTCAACTGGATGTGCCCTTTTTACCGAAAGAGCGGGCTGAGCGTATCGCCAGCCTGAAAAGCATGATGGACCGCGCCGATGTGGCAGCGTCTGAAAAATTCCGTCGTGTAATGGAAGCCTATCAGGTTGAGATGGATTACGGCCGTACTATGGAAGCCTACACGGGTATCCACGAAATCAACGGTCAGGAGCGTGACGTCGAGTTTTTACGCTTAGGTCGTACCGCGCTGATTTATCAAACTCGTGATGCCGGCACGCAGGGCGTGTGGAACAAGCAAACCCGTCAGTGGGAAGAGTTAGACAGCTCTTACCGTACCCAGGTAACCAAAGCGTTACGCATGGCCAAGAAACAACTTGCGCCTGATCTGTTAATGCTGCCTGTAGCGATTACAGACTAAGAGGACGAAGATGATGTTGAAATCGTTTAAGAATATCGTATTTGGTCTGGTTGCTGCGAGCATCAGCGTAAGCGCTGTCGCACAGGATGACCGTGCATTAGATTTAGATGCTTTATTAAAGCAGCTGGAAGAAGGTAAGTTCGCGCAAACTGAGCAAAACAAACAGCGTGAGCAAGAGTTTATGGCACAACGTGCAGAGCAGGACCGCATTCTGCGTGAAACTGCACAGCTGCGCGATCGCACGCTGGCGACGTCAGAGCAGCTCGAAACCACCTTTGAAGAAAACGAATTTAAACTGGCAGACTTAAATGAAGCGCTGACCAACCGTTTAGGTTCATTAAAAGAGTTATTTGGTGTGCTGCAACAGGTTGCCGGCGACACTAAAAACAAATTTTATAACTCAGTGGTATCTGCTGAAATCCCGGGCCGTGCTGCGTTCTTAGACCAGCTTGCTCAGGACATGGGCTCAAGCTCAAAACTGGCCTCTATCGATGAAATCGAACAGGTCTGGTATGAAATTCAGCGCGAAATGACCCAGTCAGGCAAAGTTACCAAGTTCACTACCGACGTTGTTGAAGCCGGTGGCGCGAAAGTGTCTAAAGAAGTGGTTCGTGTTGGTCCGTTTGCACTGGTTTCAGATGGTAAATACCTTGATTACAACGGCCTGACTGGCACTGTTGCCGAGCTTATCCGTCAGCCTGCTGGTCGTTACGGTGAGTCAGCTGCTGAGCTGCAGGCTTCTAATGGTGAACTGGTTAAGTTTGGTATCGACCCGACTGGCGGTTCAATCCTTGGCCTGCTGGTACAAGCGCCTAATCTGCAGGAACGTGTAGAGCAGGGTGGTGTGGTTGGTTACATCATTCTTATCGTAGGTGCCTTTGGTCTGTTATTGTCGATTGAGCGTCTGTTTACCCTGACTATCATTCGTACCAAGGTAAACCGTCAGCTGAAGTCGAAAGAAGTGAAATCTACCAACCCGCTGGGCCGTGTACTGAAAGTACGTGATGAGCATCCTAATGCCGACACTGAAGCACTGGAACTGCACTTAACCGAAGCCATTCTGGCGGAAGTACCTAAGCTGGGCCGTAACCTGACCATCATTAAGATTATCTCAGTTGTGGCACCGCTGATGGGTCTGTTGGGTACCGTTACCGGTATGATCAACACCTTCCAGGCGATTACCCTGTTTGGTACCGGTGACCCGAAACTAATGGCTGGTGGTATCTCTACTGCCCTGGTAACTACTGTACTGGGTCTGGTAGTAGCTATCCCGACTACCTTACTGTACGCGATGCTGAACACGCGTAGTAAGAACATTGTTTACATTCTGCAGGAACAAGCTGCCGGAGTAATCGCTGAGCGCGCTGAGAAAGGCTAATCATCATGATTGAGTTTCTGGAAGCAATTCGTGATTTTACAGAAACCGGAGGTCAGGTACTCCTGGTCATCGGGTTGCTGATATTCGTCATGTGGCTCTTGATCCTCGAACGTGCTCTGTACCTGCTGATTTGGCACAAAAGCTTAAGCAAAGAAGCAATCTCTCAGTGGAAATCCCGCGAAGATCGTTCTTCCTGGTACGCTGAGCAGGTTCGCTCAAAAGTCATTTCGTCGCTGACCATTCGTTTAAATGGCAGCATCCCGATTATTCAGGCGCTGGTAGCACTTTGTCCGCTGCTGGGTCTGATGGGAACGGTAACCGGAATGATCGAAGTTTTTGATGTTATGGCCATCTCAGGTTCAGGTAATGCCCGTTCGATGGCGTCTGGTGTTTCGAAAGCCACTATTCCGACTATGGCCGGAATGGTTGGAGCACTGTCTGGTGTATTTGCGTCAACGTGGTTGAACCGCAAAGTGAAAACCGAACGTGCTCACTTAGAAGAAGCACTCGTCAAGCGCTAACAAGGTATTCCGAGAGGGGGACTCGTTGCGAGTCGCCCACTAGAAAGGTAAGAAAGAATTATGAAACAGCATTTTCAAAACCTGGTGGATGAAGAAGAAGCCACCATTGATATGACGCCCATGCTGGACGTTGTATTTATCATGTTGATCTTCTTCATCGTAACGGCCTCTTTTGTGAAAGAAGCGGGTATCGACGTTAACCGTCCGGAAGCCGCCACTGCGGTTAAGAAAGATCGCGCTAACATCCTGATTGCCATCACGGATAAAGGCGAAATCTGGATTAACAAGCGACGTATCGATGTTCGTGCTGTACAGGCTAATATTGAGCGTTTACACGCGGAAAACCCGCAGGGCACCGTAGTTATTCAGGCCGATAAGAAAGCCACTACGGATACGCTAATTAAAGTGATGGATGCATCCCGGGCCGCTGGTGTTTACGATGTGTCAATCGCCGCGCAAGAGCCATAAGCGAGCATAGACCATGTCACGATTTTTAATCGCATTTGTTGTATCACTGGCGATTACGTTGGGATTGTTCTTTCTGATGCAGTCGCTGATCAAAATGGGCGGCAGTGCACTCACTGAGCCGCCTAAAGGCAGCGTGTTAGACTTTGTGCGCATTAAACCTGAAGAGCAGGTGCAGAAGAAAGAACGTAAACCACGTAAGCCACCCAAGCCAGAAGAGCCACCACCGCCGATGGACTCTCCGCAAATGGACTCGCCGAGTCCGGATGCTGATAGCAGCGGAATGTCTTTTGCCGCAGATGTGGGCGACAGCATGGCACTGGAAGGCGGCGGTTTAGCGCTGGAAGGCGGTGATGGTGAGTACCTGCCTATTGTGAAGGTATCGCCGGTTTATCCCCGTCGTGCACTGCAACGTGGTATCGAAGGTTTTGTTATTGTTGAGTTCACCGTAACCAAACAAGGTGCCGTGAAAGACGTGTTCGTTATCGAAGCGAATCCGGAAGGCATTTTTGAACAGGCCGCGATGGACGCAGCGAAGAAGTTTAAGTATAAGCCTCGGGTTGTAAATGGTGAGCCAGCGGAAGTTTCCGGTGTGCAAAACCGTATTACGTTCCAGATAGACGGGTAAGGTGAGTATGAAACAGACACTTTCTAAATCCCTGTTGTCACTGGCGGTGGCAGGCTTGTTGTTCACTGGCGCGAGTTCGCTGGTGGCAGCACCTGCAGTTGCCCAGGAAGAACAAAAAGCCAGCGAGCGACCCACTCGTCGTACGCCGGCATTACGTTCGAAGGTTTACGAGCAGTTAGCCCGTGCCCAGGAACAGGCTGATGCAGGCAACATTGCTGAAGCGGTAGGCATCCTGGATGTGGTGCAGGACAAAGCCAGTTCCATGAACAGCTATGAGCTGGCCATGATGTATAACTTCTACGGCTTTATTTACTACAACGACGAGCAGTACGACAAAGCACTGGCAAACTTTGCCAAAGTAGTTGCGCAACAGCCCATCCCGGAAAGCTTCGAGATGAGCACGCTGTTCAGTCTGGCCCAGTTACACCTGATGCAGGGTAACTACAGCCAGAGTATTGAGTATCTTGAGCGTTGGGAAGCGTTGAATACCGGTAAAATTCCACCGAAGAATCTGGTAATTAAAGCCCAGGCCTATTATCAGAATAAGCAGTACGCTGAGGCGTCAGAATTCATCAATCAGGCCATTAAAGGTCACGAAGATGAAGGCATGATCCCGGACGAAGGCTGGCTGATTTTACAACGTGCTATTTATTACGAGCTCAAGCAGCCTGAAAAGGTTAAAGACGTGCTGGTAAAAATGGTGAAGTTGTTTAACGAGCCAAAGTACTGGATCCAACTGGCGGGTATGTACGGTGAGCTGGGTGAAGAAAAAACGCAGCTGGCGATCATGGAAGCGGCTTATCAGCAGGGCTACGTGACCAATGGCGGCGATATTTTTAACCTTGCACAGCTTTATTACTATCATAAAGCGCCTTACAAAGGTGCCCGTCTGATGGAACAGGCGTTAAATGATGGAGTGCTGGAAAAGAATCTGCGTAACCTTAAGTTCCTTGGCCAAAGCTGGACGCTGGCTAAAGAACAGGAAAAAGCAGTTCCGGTAATGGCTCAGGCAGCCGACTTATCCGATGACGGTGAGCTGGATGCTCAACTGGCGCAAATTTATCTGAACATGGAAAGCTGGGACAACGCCATCGAAGCAGCTGACAACGCGCTTAATAAAGGTGAGCTGCGTAATCCGGGCATCCCGTACCTGATTAAAGGCATGGCGCTGTACAACAAAAAACAGTATGCCGCGGCGCTCGATACCCTGGCCGAAGCTGAGAAATTCAGCTCAAGCAAAGGTATGGCGCAGCAGTGGTCAAAGTTTGTTGAGTCAGAAAAGAGCAGCAGCGAGCAGATTCAGGCTGAACTGGGCTCATAAGTTATTCATCGCATAATTGATTGAAAAGCCAGCTATATGCTGGCTTTTTTTGTTCTGGTATCTTAACTTTATACTTAAGTTTAATACCCCCGTTCAGGATGTAGGTGGTTCAGGACTAAACGTGATTAACTGACATGGAGAAAGTTATGCTAAAACGTTATCTCTCACTGGCGACTGCCGTTGCCTTAAGTCTGGGGATGTCTGCTCAGACTCACGCCAGCGAAATGACCAGAGCTTATCAACAGTATCAGCAGGCACTCAGTACCGGTGATACAGCCCAGACTGTAAAGTTTGCCCAACAGGCTCTTGAAGCCGGGCTGCAGGAATATGCTGCTGACTCTGATAACCTGTTCGCGTTGCAATATAATTACGCGGTCGCGGCCGGGCAAGCAGGTATGTACGACATAGCGGCTGAACAGTTTGAAATACTTGCTGATGTTGCTGCGCAGCAATTCGGAAAGCTAGCTGTCAAAACGTTGGCAACCAGATTAGATTGGTATAAGGCGCTTCTGCAAAAAGAGCAAACACGAAGAGTAAAGTTAAGAGTGAGTGGTGCAACACTGCTAATGAGAGATATTCTTGATGAGCTTGAACAAGCCGCCACTGCCTATCCTGCTGATGGCGCCAACATGTATTACATGGTTGCAAACACATTACTGCAATATGGCAGTGCGCAGTTTTCACAGCAGCGATTAGCCGATACGGTCAATCAGGGGCTAAAGTTTGCGATTACATCCTGGGGTGAGCAGGACATGCGTACTTTGGAGCAACGCTATTTGCTTGGCCGTCTGAGCTACACAGCAGCTGATTTTAATCAGGTGGTTGCAACCTTGGAGCCTTTAACTGCTACGCTCGACCAGTCTCTGAACTATACCCATCCGCTCACACTACAGGCTCGTGCACTGATGCTCGAAGCTTACGAGCAATTAGCACAACCAGAGAAAGTGAAACAGCATAGCCAGCACATAGCGCAAATGAAGCCTTGGCAATCTCACCTGGAACCGGTGCTGTTGTTACGTAAAATGCCACGTTATCCTCAGGTGGCCACAGACTTAACTGGTGACGCTACTGTAAAAGTGACTTTTGATATAAGTGCTGCTGGTAACGTTGAAAACGTCCGGATAAGTGATGACAGTGCTGGTAGTAAAGTGTTCAGGCACTCTGCAATGGAAGCGGTACAGCAATGGCGCTATATGCCACGGTTTGTTGATGGAAAAGCAGTGGAGACCGAAGGCATGACAGTGTCAGTGGACTTCGATTCAAAATTTGCTGGCTATGATTACCGCTTTAATCATGCCTCAACCGATTACGTTAAGGCCGAAGAAGCACGTCTTCGCAATCAGTCGAACGCAAGATAACATCATTGAGTAAAGGGTTGTCTTTCATGAGTGTTGAGAGACAACCTATCTCACATCCCAGGATTTTTTATGCAAAAGGCAGCATTGCCTCTTCTATTGCCTGTTGGTCACAAACGCTAATAGTCAGTGCGCGAACTAATTCTGCAATGCTCTGGGCGTGATGCGTAATTGTCTTCTGTTCACTGGCAGCGCAACTTTGTTGTAATTTCGCCAGGCTCTTGAGTAGGTGGATCAGTACTGCAATCTGGTCGTTAGCCGACTGCCGGACCTGGCTATAGGCTTTATCGACCACGCCGGCAAAGGTAAATGTGCGGCGTTTCAGCCACACCTCCGACGAAGTATGAATGAGGTTTTCCGCCGGAAACTCGCGGGAGGCTACCTGCACACAAATGGCGGTTAGCTTATCTACGCAGGTGATGGCTGTATGAGGGTCATTTATCCCTGGCGATAAGGCGCGTAGCGCAATTTCAACCAACTGACTGATCGCAAACTCAGGATCCTGAATGGGGGTTCGGTTGGCGCCCAGCACCACTGCTTGTCGTAGAGTGGTAAAATCAGCCTCGCTGACAGGCTGCCGGCAGTGAATGGTAAACAATGCTTCGCCGCATAAAACATGGTCGCCGCTACGAACATGTAACTCACACCCAGCTACCTCGGTGGCACTCTGATTCAGAAAGCTCGAATAATTGATGGTTTGAACATAACCGTTCTGGACCGCTTTCACGCTCACCAGAAAGTCACCCTGTGGCGCTGCCCATTGCTCGGTAATAGCCCTAAAAGAGGCGTCAGACTCTGGTACCGGCAACAATGAATTAATATTGCTCTCGAAATGTTGTACACAATTGGCAATCACCTGGTCGGCCTGAATTGAACGGGACACATGGTGGATAAAATAGATGATGGTGACACAATCGATGAGAGCCAGAAACACGGTGGCACCGGCTAACATGGAAACCGCATCCTGGTTACTGTTTATCGACGACAGATGATGCAGGGAAATCAGGCAGAACAGAAAGGTGGAGACCAGAATACCCAGCACCATCTGAGTATTGCGATCCTGCATAAAATTGCGGATCAGGCGTGGACCAAACTGATTTGAGGCCAGAGTTAGCGATACCAGGGTCATAGAGAAAGCAATACTGGTGACGGTTATCATGGCGCCGGCGACGGTAGACAGAAGCTGCTGAACGCTTTGTTGCGTAACCAGAGGGACAAGCGGTCGTAAAACATCCGGCAGAAAAGCCCGTTCGATAACAGATAAACAGGCATAACACAGCGCCACGCTTATGCTCATCATCAGCAGAGGGATAAACCAGTAGCTGGTTGACAGTGATTCCCATAGCACCCTGACGCGGGTGGTGAACAGCCGTAAAGTCATCCGTTTTCCTAATTAAGCAGCGAGCTTTCCTGTAAAGTACCAGTTTAGTACGAATTAACCTATTGATTTGGATTGATTAGTTTTTTTATAACTGGTCGTGTATCGTATCAAAAAGGATAGCAGTTAAGGCCAATGGAGCAGTGACACCAGATTACAGTCGTTACTCAAAAGCAGAACTTGAAGAAGCGCTCAGCACTATCGACAAGGCGCGCTTTCCGGAGCGGGTGAAACAAATTCATCAGGCACTGGCAGCACTGGATGCCAATAAAGATGATTCACCAGTGCCAGAGCAGGAAATACTGCTGCCAGAACCTGAAACTCCCGAGCAAATACAGCGCAAGCTGCTTGGCACATTAGCGCTTATTTTTGGCGGCTTAATACTCGGCGCCATGTTACTACCGGTTTATTTTCACTCTTTTCTGCTGAATAACGAGATGGTTACCCCCTTTAAATGGATAGCCTCAACGGCTGGCCTGGTAGTATTTGTGATAACTTGCAAAAAGTTCTTACACACCAATCATCTGCGTAAAATCAATGCCGAGCGGCTGGCGAAAGGCAAAAAGCCCATAAACGTTGATTCACCGCGCCGTTTTTACAGTGCGATTGGCGCTGCGTTGCTGGTTGCCTTGTTTACTGCTTTAGCCGTTTACCGCGGCGCGCCGGTGGCGCTGCATCTTTATGTACTGGATGCTAAAACGGCAACCGAGCAGGTGACTATCGCTAAGTTCCCCCGCCGCTTTCGTCGAAAGCACTGTAACGGCAAAATATATCTGGCGGAGTACAGTGCCCAGTTTTTTGATTATGTGTGTCAGGTAACACCCAGATCGCAGTGGGAGCAACTTCGTCCGGGGCAACAAATCCGTCTGCACGGCAGTCGCTCTGCGCTTGGCTTTCTGGCCAGGGACACCTCGTTTTAACCTCTGTGACCTGCCAGGCAATTATTTTGGCGAAGCGGGTCATTAAAGGTTAGACTTAAGTCGTATTTATCGGTGATTTATAACCTTAATAAGGTAACACCGGCATGTTCTCGGTTTCAAAGGATTGAATATGAAATTACTAATTGGTTCGCTGTGGATTGCGACCGTAATCTGCGCCTATTGGTATGGCACGTCACAACTTAACTCTCAGCAGACCGCCGGGCCCGGTTACGTAAACATAACTACAGATGCCGCAAAAGCAGACAAGCAAAATGTTACGGGCAGTCAAGTCTTGCCGGTTGATGAGGAGACTGCAGAGGGGGCGGTTACTAACGCCGAAAGTGCCTACAAGCCGGTAACGGTAGATGACGCCATCGCGCAAACCCAGGCACTGTTAGGTGATATGGGCTGGTCGCCTACCATGGCAAGTATTGCCAAAGCCTATGCAATTGTGTCAAAGCTGAATTTAGAACAAACCTTAGCGGCGCTCAATCAGTTGGAATACGGTGACTCGCCGGAAAGTCTGCAAATTACCATGTTATTTATCAATCGGCTGGCGGAACTGTCACCACTGCAGGCCATTGATTATGTAAACCTCAACGTGACCGGTAGCATGCAAAAGGACGGTGCTATGGCGGCCGTCATAGCTACCTGGGCAGATTCCGACCCCCATGCTGCGTTGCAGTGGTATTTGAGTCAGCCCGAGGATACCCGCCAGCAGGCAATGGGTAGATTTGCACTGGGCGGCTTATTTTCAAGTCTGGCCCGGCAGGATCTGGATGCTGCCATCAGCAGTATTGAAACCGATTTCGACGCCAATGATTTTGAGGCAATTCAATATGCTATAGGCAGCACCGCCAGAAGCCTGCAAAAAACGGAAGATTTTGAGTATTTACTCGAGCGGGTTCAGGCCATGGATAACGACAGTGCGTTGCAGGCCGTGTTCTCCAGTTGGTTAGCTAAGGAGCCTGATGAAGCGCTGGCCAGACTCGACCTGATTAGCGATCCTGAACAAAAACAAGTCATCGAAGAACGTGCATTTCGTAGTTGGATGGTGAGAGAGCCGGAAGAAGCGGCTGAGCGTTTTATGCAACGAGCGGCGCCGGACCAACGCCAGTCGCGGGCCAAAGTGGTGGTTGAAGCGATGAGTTTTAACCAGCCTGAACGGGCACTAAGCTGGCTAAACAGGCAAACCGACATTGATACCCAACCTTTGACTTCGGAGCTAATTAGTCGCTCGGCTTATCGTAATCCGCAGTTTGCAGACCAAAACCTGCACAAGATCACCGAACAGGATGATCTGACCCGCCTGACATCACGGGTTTATCAAAGTTACAGCCGCTACAGCCAGGCCAAAGCCGACGAGTTTTTATCCCGTCAGTCGCCAGCGATACGCGAACAGGTATTAACCAAGTTAAAGAGAGTTGAGGAAATCCGATCCCGCGGCTAAATTGTTGGCTGCGGGCGTGGTAATTGATGTACTTAGTAAAGTAGTTTCAATGTCTTAGTAAAATGTTCATCGACACTTCATAGGAGTGTCACAGAGCTTCTGCATAGTCAGGCTCCATTTTGTTGTGCGGACCTTATTATGATTTTCTCTCGTCGCCAGTTTTTAAAAACCACCCTTGCCTCAGGTGCCTTAACGCCTTTTGCTTACCAGGTAGCCGCTGCGCCGGTAAATCCTTTGTTTGACTGCGGCGTAGCAAGTGGCGACCCAACCCATACCAGTGTGATTTTGTGGACTCATACCCGCGAACCGGTCACGCTGAACTGGCAGGTAGCAACCGATCTGGCTTTTTCTAAAATCGTCAAAGAAGGCAACGGAACTACGTCATTTGACGAGGACTGCACGTTTAAAGTGGATGTCACCGGACTCAATCCCGGCACAACGTATTATTACCGGTTTTTCACCGATGCTGGCCAAAGTGAGCCGGGCAGAACCAAAACCCTGCCAAAGGGGAAAGTGGATACACTTAGTCTGGCAGTTGCCTCCTGTTCGAACTATCCGTTTGGCTACTTTAATGCGTATCATCATATTGCCACTGACGAGTCGATTGATTTTGTACTGCATCTGGGTGATTACATTTATGAATATGGCCAGGACAGCTGGGGCGATAAAGAAGGGCGTAAGCTAAACCGCAGGCATCTACCGGCCAATGAAATTGTTTCACTTAATGATTACCGCACCCGCCACCGCCAGTATAAAACCGATAATGGTTCACGGTTAATGCATGCTTCGCATCCGTTAATTCCCACCTGGGACGACCACGAATCGGCTAACAACCCTTATATGGAAGGCGCGCAAAATCATCAGCAGGACGAAGGTGACTGGGCTGATCGCAGGGCAGCGTCTATCAAAGCGTATTATGAATGGATGCCGCTCCGGCAACCACAAGCCGACGCAGACAAAGCACAGCTGTGGCGGCATTTCGAATTTGGGGATTTGGCTTCATTAACCACACTGGAAACCCGCCATACCGGCCGTAGTATTCAGGTTGATTACGCCGAGCATTTGCCGTTAATCGATTCTGAACAAACATTGCGTCATTTTATAGAGTCGGAACTTGGCGATCCGAGCCGCACCATGCTGAGTGTGGCAATGGAAAATTTTCTAACAGAGAAATTAACCTCGTCGGTAGCGAATAAAACCTCCTGGCGATTGCTTGGTAATCAAATACCCATGGCCAGAACGAATGTACCGCCCTGCACCGCTCTTAGCTTGCCAAAAGCACTTGCCGACAATCCTGCTATTGCTAACCACTTTGGGTATTTTATGGCGCTGGGTAAATATGACTTACCTATTTATCTGGATACCTGGGATGGATACCCTGTGGCCAGAGAGAAGTTTTATCAGCTCTGTCAGTCGGCGAACGCCACCGATTTAATTGTGTTAACCGGTGATAGCCACGCGTTCTGGGCAAATCAGTTATTTGCCGGTGATGGCGATGCCATGGGAGTAGAACTGGGAACGGCCGGTATTACTTCACCCGGTGACTTTGAAACCTTTGGCCCGGTGCTGGCCGGGGAGTTTGATCAACGTGTAGCGCAACATAACCGGGAAATTCTGTGGACGGACTGTCAGCATCGCGGTTATGTAAAACTGGAACTTGCTCCTAAGACGGCAATCGCGAGTTTTATTGGTGTATCGAACATTACCAGTGAGCACTACAGCGCGAAAACCCTGCGTCAGTATCAGATCAGTAAAATGGGTTCGTCGCTGGCAATCGAAAAGGTTTAGTTACGGCTACAGCAGCGCATTCTGGCGCGGCCGCTGGATAATCCAGCGCGCCAAGTCCTGGCGTAAAAACTTATAGGTTAAACCGCCGGTTATGCCGGCGATTACCTGCCAGAGCTGGCCCTCAAAAGAGCGTGTACCGGCGATAAGGGTAACGCCCAGCAGTGGTTGCATCAGCATTAACATCAGCGCCATAGCCAGGCCGCCAGCCAGCGGGTGTAGCCAGTTGCTGCGTAGTTTAAGCATGCGCCCGACACGGCCACTCACATATAACGCAATACACAGCGCAGCAAACACTGCCGAGCCATATTTGGGGAGCAAACCCCACCAGTCCAGTACGGTATGTTCAAGCCATTGATTACCAGTAATGATAACGCCGAGTGACTCCAGATTCGCCAGCACGAATTGTGACTGAGACACACTGGCAATGGTGTAGGTCAACAACCAGCTCACCAACAACGCGCCAGCTTTGGTAACCGGGCTGATGTCGGACTGAACTTCGTAAACGACGACTTTTTCAGACATTACAGAACTACTCTCTCACAACAGGCTTGATTTGGACTTATCTTGCACCGATGACAACACTGCTTACAATAAAGCGCAACACAAATCGTATAATTTCATGCTAAGCTGCCAAGTACAAGTTGTTGATAGTCTAATCGATATGTGCAAAACGTTACATCAGCGGAGTCAAAAGTTGATGCCCCTTCTGGTGGCGATGGTAAGCCTGTTCGGGGCTTTTTCTGCGCAGGCCGATGACCCGCCACCGTTAACCGGAAATTTCCATCAAACCCAGATTGCAGGCTACCTCGCCTCGCCCTGGGCGGCTGCCGAAAATCCACTCGGCGGTTGGCTGATCACGGAACGTGGCGGCACTATTATCGAATATACCAATGCCGGTCAACGCCTCGAGATCCCCCTGCAAATAGACCAGCTTTATGTAGCCGGGCAGGGCGGCTTGCTGGACATTGTGCTGGCCGATGACTTTACCGAAACCCGGCGGGTCTATCTGAGTTTTGCGGTGGGCGATGACAGCGAGAACTACCTCGCATTCGGCACGGCCAAGCTGGTGGGCGACAAGCCTGAAGTGCAGCGTCTGTTTACGGTTAAAACAGCTAAGGATACGCCAGTACACTTTGGCGGGCGACTGCTAAAACTGACCGACGGCACCTGGTTAATGACCAGCGGTGATGGCTTTGACTATCGAGAGCAGGCGCAGCAAAAAAGCAGTATGCTGGGTAAAGTACTGCGCTTTAACGAAGACGGCAGCGCACCACCGGATAATCCCTTTTATACCACGCCCGATGCAACGCAGAGCTACATTTATACGCTTGGCCATCGTAATCCGCAGGGGCTGGTTGAGGATCCGAAGTCTGGTAAAATATGGCTCAATGAACATGGCCCGGACGGCGGCGACGAAATTAACCTGCTGGAGGCAGGCAACAACTATGGCTGGCCGGTGGTGACGCTGGGCACGGACTACTCTGGCGCAAAAATTTCGCCGTTCACCCATTATGATGGCATGGTGGATCCGGAGTTAAACTGGACGCCTTCCATAGCGCCTTCCTCGGCAGTGGTTTATCAGGATTCGGCTTTTCCTGAGCTGGCCAACCATCTGCTGGTTAGCAGCCTGAAAGATCAGGCGTTATATGCAGTGGCATTAGACCAAAATCCCATGTCGACAATGCAAATCTTTGCTACTATAAATGAGCGTTTACGGGATGTGATAGTAGGTCGTGACGGGTCGGTATACGTACTGACGGACGGCGAGCGCGGCCGGTTAATGCGTTTTTCCCCACTGCGGGCCGAAAACGTACCGGAACACAGTTTGCGCTAACTCAGGCTGAATCCCCGTAGAGGCTAGCAGAAATGCGGTTGTTACCCTGGTGGTTACAACAATAGTCTCGCTGAATAGCGGCTATAAGTCTGCGAAACTGCATAAAAATTCAAATTCGTTATATATGCCGTTATAATTCCGGCGTTTAAATAGTCACTTCCTGCTCCGGGACCGTTCGAATTGGCAGGAATAACCATGAGGAAAACATCGTGTTAGAAGAATATCGCAAACACGTAGAAGAGCGTGCTGCTGAAGGAATCCCACCAAAACCGTTAAACGCGGAACAAGTGGCCGGATTAGTAGAATTACTGAAGAATCCACCTGCAGGCGAGGAAGAGGTTCTGCTGGAACTAATCTCTGAGCGTGTACCTCCTGGTGTTGACGAAGCCGCTTACGTAAAAGCTGGTTTCTTAAGTGCCATTGTAAAAGGCGAAGTAAGCTGCGACCTGATCAGCAAAGAGAAAGCGGTTGAGTTACTGGGTAACATGCACGGTGGTTACAACATCGCCACCTTAGTCGAGTTACTTGACGATGCAGCACTTGCGCCACTGGCAGCAAAAGAACTGAAGCACACACTGCTGATGTTTGATGCGTTCCACGACGTAGAAGAAAAACACAAAGCAGGCAACGAATTCGCTACTGACATCATCAAGTCATGGGCCGAAGGTGAGTGGTTCACTTCTCGTCCGCAAATGCCTGAGAAGATGACTTACTCAGTATTTAAAGTAACCGGTGAAACTAACACCGATGACTTATCACCTGCACCAGATGCATGGTCACGCCCTGATATCCCTCTGCACGCACTAGCGGCTTACAAAATGACCCGTGACGGTCTTGAGCCGGAAGAGCACGGCGTTAAAGGCCCGATGAAGCAAATCGAAGAAGTGAAGGCTAAAGGCCATCCGGTTGCTTTCGTCGGTGACGTAGTTGGTACCGGTTCTTCACGTAAGTCAGCGACTAACTCGGTACTGTGGTTCTTCGGTGAAGACCTGCCAGGTGTGCCTAACAAGCGTGGCGGCGGTGTATGTATTGGCTCTAAAGTAGCGCCAATCTTCTTTAACACCATGGAAGATGCCGGTGCGTTAGTATTTGAAGCTGACGTAGAAAAAATGAACATGGGTGATGTGATCGACATCTATCCGTTCGAAGGCAAAATCACTAACGCCGAAACTGGCGAAGTACTGGCTGAGTACAGCTACAAGTCAAAGGTAATCCTGGACGAAGTACGCGCTGGTGGCCGTATTAACCTGATCATCGGTCGTGGCTTAACTGAAAAAGCCCGCGAAGCATTAGGTTTAGCGCCGTCTGATCTGTTCCGTAAACCTGAGCAACCAGCCGATACTGGCAAAGGTTACTCACTGGCGCAGAAAATGGTTGGTAAGGCCTGTGGCGTAGAAGGTATTCGCCCTGGTACATATTGCGAGCCTAAGATGACTACCGTTGGTTCTCAGGATACTACTGGTCCTATGACCCGTGACGAACTGAAAGACCTGGCGTGTCTTGGCTTTACTGCTGACCTGACCATGCAGTCTTTCTGTCACACTGCGGCGTATCCTAAGCCGGTTGATATCGATACTCAGCATACCCTGCCAGACTTCATCATGAACCGTGGCGGTGTTTCACTGCGCCCTGGTGACGGTATCATCCACAGCTGGTTAAACCGTATGTTGCTGCCTGATACTGTAGGTACTGGTGGTGACTCGCACACCCGCTTCCCGCTGGGTATTTCATTCCCGGCCGGTTCTGGTCTGGTTGCTTTTGCTGCGGCCACTGGTGTTATGCCACTGGATATGCCTGAATCAATCCTGGTTCGCTTTAAAGGCGAGCGTCAGCCTGGTATCACCCTGCGTGACCTGGTACACGCGATTCCGCTGTACGGTATCAAGCAAGGCCTGCTGACTGTAGAGAAGAAAGGTAAGATCAACGCATTCTCTGGTCGTATCCTTGAAATCGAAGGTCTGGAAGACTTAACCGTAGAACAGGCATTCGAACTGTCTGATGCCTCTGCGGAGCGTTCTGCTGCGGGTTGTACTATTAACCTGTCTGAAGAGTCTATCGCTGAGTACCTGCGTTCTAACATCACCATGCTGCGCTGGATGATCAACGAAGGTTACGGCGATCCGCGTACCCTTGAGCGTCGTGCTCAGAAAATGGAAGAGTGGTTAGCTAATCCATCACTGATGCGTGCCGATGCTGATGCTGAATATGCAGAAGTTATCGAAATCGACCTGTCAGAAATCAAAGAGCCAATCGTTTGCTGCCCGAACGACCCGGATGATGCGAAAACATTATCTGACGTAGCGGGTGACAAGGTTGATGAAGTATTCATCGGTTCTTGTATGACTAACATCGGTCACTTCCGTGCAGCAGGTAAACTGCTGGATAACTACGGTAAGACGCTGCCAACCCGTCTGTGGATTTCTCCACCAACGAAGATGGATAAAGCACAGCTGATGGAAGAAGGTTACTACAACATCTACGGTCGCGTAGGTGTACGTACAGAAATGCCAGGCTGTTCACTGTGTATGGGTAATCAGGCACGTGTAGACGCCGGTGCAACAGTTCTGTCTACCTCAACCCGTAACTTCCCTAACCGTTTAGGTGATGGCGCGAATGTATATCTGACGTCTGCAGAGCTTGCCGCCGTTGGTGCAATTGTTGGTCGTCTGCCAACTGCGGCGGAGTACATGGAATACGCTGGTAAGATTGACTCTATGTCAGCTGACGTATACCGCTATCTGAACTTCGATAAGATGGAAAGCTTTAAGAAGGCAGAAGAAGAGGCTAAGGCTAAGATCATTCCAACGTTGAATGTTGCCTGACTTAGCATATAAACTAGAAAGCCGGGCACCGTAAGGGCCCGGCTTTTTTTATGTCTGTATTTAAGGTAACTAACAAGGAATATAAATGGGATCGCGCACTATAATAAGGTCAAAACTGATAGCGTCAGGCCTTCTGATAGCTGGCTTGCTGCTGAGCGCCTGTAATGTAAACGCTGTTGATTTTGAATCCGCGCGAATTGAAATTAACGACATTGCACTGCAGGTGGAGTTTGCCCAAACTTTCGAACAACGGGCTCAGGGCCTGATGTTTCGTAAAACATTGTGCGAAAGCTGTGGCATGTTGTTTGAGTTTGATCCCGAAAAACAAGCAAGCATGTGGATGAAAAATACCTTCATTCCACTGGATGTGGCATTTATCGACAGAAACGGCGTAATTACTGATATAAAACCACTGCAACCACAGGACTTAACTTCTGTGGGCGCATCCAAAGTGGTGAAATACGCGCTAGAAATGAACCAGGGCTGGTTTGCTAAGCATGATATTCATGTTGGCGACCAACTGATTGTCAATCCATAACGCTGATTAAAACAGCGTACAAACGGAGAACACCGTGAGTAACCCGTTAACCATTGCAAAATTTGGCGGCACCAGTGTTGCCAATTATGCTGCTATGCAAAACTGTGCCCGCATTGTTGCAGGCAACCCAGGCACTCGTATTGTTGTGGTAAGCGCCGCAGCCGGCATTACCAACCACCTTGTCGACCTGGCGCATAAAGCCATGACCCAGGAACAAATTGCCGAAGTCTGTCAGGCGATTACTGATATTGAGTTTAAAATCCTTAACGAATTAAAAGCCAAAGATAGTGTTGCGGCAAAGCTCGACGACTTGTTGGATGAAGTTAAGAAGCTCGCATTCCACGAAGAAATTCTGCATCGCAACGATCTGAAAGATAACCTGCTCTCGATGGGGGAGCGTATGTCTTCCCTGATGTTCAGTGCTGTGCTGGCGGAACAGGATGTGGCTACAATGAACTTTGACGTGCGCAAGGTACTGCGCACAGACAGTGAGTTTGGCGCGGCAGCCCCGCAGTTGGATATGATTGCTGAAAATGCCCAGGCATTATTAAAGCCAGAGATTGAAAACGCTATCGTGGTGACTCAGGGCTTTGTGGGCGCCGATGAAGAAGGTCGCACCACTACTCTGGGGCGCGGTGGCTCAGACTTTACCGCAGCTCTGTTAGCCGAAGCCATTGGCGCAGAAGTTTGCGAAATCTGGACCGACGTAACCGGTGTTTACACTACCGACCCACGCATTACCGCTGCGGCGCATCCGTTACCGGAACTGAGTTTTGAGGAAGCCGCGGAAATGGCGACCTTCGGGGCGAAAGTATTACACCCGGCCACTATGGAACCAGCGGTTCGTAAAGACATTAAGGTGTTTGTAGGATCGAGCAAAGAGCCTGAAAAAGGCGGCACCTGGATTGTCAAAGACTGCGAAAATGAGCCGCCATTCCGGGCCCTTACCCGCCGTAAAGAGCAGGTGATGGTAACGGTAAAAACGCCTAAGATGATGTATGCGCAGGGATTCCTGCAGCAGGTGTTTGCGATTATTGCCAAGCACAAGCTGAGTGTGGATCTGGTAACTACTTCTGAGATCTCGGTGTCTTTCACCCTGGACAACCCGGCTAACTCAGTGGCGCAGCGACTAAATCGTGAAACCATAGCTGAGCTCGAAACCATCTGTGACGTTACCGTAGAGCACGGTTTTGATTTGGTTACCGTAGTGGGTAATCACATGCAAACCAGTAAAGGCGTATCGAGCCGGATTTTTGCGGCCGTATCTGACTACAACCTGCGGATGATTTGTTTTGGTGCTAACCCGCACAATATCTCATTTCTGGTCAACGAAGGCGACAGCACAGAGATTGTTACGGTGCTGCATAAAGAGCTCTTTGAGTAAGATCCCAAAAGACTAACAGAGCAATCAAGGGGTCAGAGTACATGAATCAATTGATTCATGTACTCTGACCCCTTGATTTCCTTTATTTCTGCTCGTCTTCATCTGCATCACATACCCAGCGATTGCGGCCGGTTCGCTTAGCCTTATAAAGGGCTTTATCGGCGGCTTCCACTGAGGGTAGGGTGATCCTGCCATCCTGCTGCTGGCCAACAGAAATACCAATACTCACGGTAACGTGGTCGGCAACGCCGCTAAAGTCGTGGGGAATTTGCGCATTCTTAAACGCATCCAGAATATTCCGGGCTACCGTTATCGCCCCTTGTTCGTTGGTATCGGGTAACAGTACGGCAAATTCTTCGCCGCCGTAGCGGGCTAAAATATCGGTTTTACGGGGCATTTGTTGCTTAACTAGTGAGGCCACTTGCTTTAAACAAACGTCGCCCTGACTGTGACCATAGTTATCGTTATATTGTTTAAAATAGTCCACATCAATCAGTAACACGGTCAGTGGCCAGCGCTGTCGGCTAGCCACATTGAGTGCCTGGGAATAGTAGTCGTCAAAGGCGCGGCGGTTAGCTATACCGGTGAGTGCATCGCGCAGACTCATTTCTTCCAGAGTATTCTTTTGTAATTCGATAGTGGTGGCAAACCGTTCAAAACTCTGTGCCAGCTCGGTAATTTCGTCCTTGCCACTCACGGTGATGAGGTGGCCCTCGCCGGTGGAGCGTTGCTGGACCTGTTTGTTAAGGGTCTTTAACCGGTTAACTACTACCCGCTGGATAAACACGGCAAATCCAATATAAGCAAACAGGACAATAATAAACAGCAGACTGGCCTGTTTCACCTGTTGCTCAACCAGCCGGGAAGTTTTCGCCGCCCGGCCCAGTACAGCCTGATTTAGCTGATGAGATTCAAATTCATTTAAACGAGCGTAGTCGGCAATCAGGTTACGTACAAAGTTACTTCTGCCTTGCACCCGGCCGAGGATCTTTAACTGCAATTGACGCAGCGCAATTAAGCCGGAATTGGGATGTAACACGGTTTCGGATAAGGCCGCGATGGCCAGCTGTGCACTTTGTTGTTGGTCTGCCGGCAGCGTATCGGCAAGTTCAGACAATGAAATAAACAGGGTATCCAGATTACTCTGACGCTGCCGTATCTCGCTTAACTGGTCGAGGCTGGTGAGCTCCGCTGAGAGCAGCATGATACGTGAGAATAATAAAGACCAGGACGTGCTGGCGGTGGTTGTGCTGCTGGTAGTCAGATCGGTATTGATCTGGCTTTGCAGATCGAAGAGTTGTGCAGTTAATCGATCGATTCTGCTATTGATAGCGATACGTTGCTCTACTAACGCATTGAGTTCATCCAGTTCCCGTTCTACCGAATTCAGCTGAGAAGTGATGTGGTAGGTTTGCTCATTTTCCAGCGACAGTTTGTGCAGGCCTTGCAGCTGACGGGTGATGGCATTGGTAGCGATCCTGCGCATGGCTTCTGAATTGGCCATGGATAACTGTTCTGTGCCACTCAGCAACAGGTTCATTTGCGAATACAGTTTGCCCGACTGAATAACACTGGGCAGCGATTTATCCATCATTGAATTCAAGGACTGTTCGAAAGATGACAGTTTGGAATAGGTGGTATAAGCCAGGATCATTACCGCGATGATCAGCGTAACCAGACTCAAATTAATGATACCGGAGAGCGAATAGAGTCTGTTGAGCTTTAGGCGCTTGCTGGCGGTCGGCCGCCCTTGCTGACTGCTCATCTCAGCTGTCCCTGCCATTTACAAAGCTGATTCTGCCCGTTGCGGTGGCAGACAGAGTGGACTGACGTCGTAAAACACTGATCACGATGTCGGCAATCAGCGGGGTAACCTGCTGGCTAAAGGGGACTTCTGTTCCGCGTTTGAGGCTGTCATATCCATCACCGCCATTTGCCAGATAATCGGAAGTGGCAAGCGAATAGATACGGCCCGGTTCCATAGGCGAGCCATTAATAGTGAGTTCTTTCACTCGATTGCCCGGCGCCGCAGAAAGCTGCACTTTGAACTGCATACCAGAAACATGTGGGAAACGGCCTGAGGCGTCTTCAACCCTGCTCACACCATTTTCCAGTGCTGACTTTAAATCAGCCCCGGTGATCCTCAGTACCCGGATATGATTTCGAAACGGCAGTTCGCTGGTAATATCCTTACGGGTTAACAGGTGCCCTTCACGATAGCTGCGCTCACCGCGGATTGCGCCGCCGTTGATGATTGCCACGTCGGTATGACTGGCTTCTTTTAAGGCATCGCTCACCAGGTTTCCAAAGCCATTCTCACGCGTACGTACGGCATCTCGCGTAGTATCCATTTCGCTGGTAAGACGGGCTACCTGCTCACTAAGCAGTGCGGTAATCCTGTTATCGTAGGTGGCTACCTGTTCGGCAATCACCGGATCTTTCGGGTAGTCGCTAAGGGGCAGTTGCACCACTTCGTACTGAGCCTCGGCAGGATTGCCTTGTGGCCACTCAATACTCACTTTCGCGGCGGCGGCTTCGCTGGTGACGATGACATAGTTTTCCCGCGGCTTTTCATCAGGCGCCACCGGCTCAACATAGTAAGGATCGCTGCGTAACACCAGATCGACTTGCGATTGACTCAATAGCTTATTAATAAAAGGTAATTCGCCTGAAACCATCAGCACTACCAATTCTGCGCCGCGTTCCCTGAGCGCGTTGGCACGGCTGACAATGGTGTCGTAGGGAGAATTAATTTGCAGCCGGTGCATTAAGTACTCTTCTGAGGAACCGCTCGCTATCACCGTAAGAATGCCAACCCTGACACCCGCTCTTTCAAGAATGATATCCTGCCAGGTACCTTCGAGTTCCCGCCGGGTGAGAGGATCGGTCACATTGCTCAATACTAACGGGAAAGCCGCCTCATAGGCGCGTAACGACAACTCATCCTCAAAGTAACTGAATTCCCGCTTGGCTACGCCCATGGCATCCGGTTCGATAGTGTTGAGGATATCGATAATATGCGCACCACGGTCGAATGATGAAAGCATGCTGGGGGCCAGGCTACCACCGCCAAATAAGAACAGACTGGGTTGTTGAGTGTCTCTGGTTTGCTTAACCAAAGTAGCCAGATTGGCGTAGCTGCCATGCGGCGGATTAATGATAAGAGGCAGTTCAGCTGCATAGAGCACGGTAAGCTGTTTAGACTGACACGCAGTAGCTATAAACAGTGAACTTACACACATCAAACCGAGAACAAGGGTATAGCAGCGAAACACCTGGAGCTGACCTCTTTGGAGACTTCTTAACCGCTTTCTATCGTAACACTGATATTTTTATGCGGGGTAGCTAAAAAGCCATAAGGTATAAAAAATAATGCGTTCGAGGTACTATTCGGTATGGATTTATCACAGTTGATGGATATATGAGTAATATGATTGAGATCTCGTCGACACTGGCTGTTGCCGAAAGCGAAATAGAGCTGCAGGCCATTCGCGCCCAGGGCAGTGGCGGGCAGAACGTAAATAAGGTTAGCAGTGCTATTCATTTACGCTTTGATATCCACAACTCATCCTTACCCGATCCCGTTAAGCAGAAGCTGCTTAACTGTAATGATAGTCGGGTAAACTCCGACGGCGTGATGATTATAAAGGCGCAACAATTCAGAGCCCAGGAGCAGAATCGCGAGGACGCCATTGCCCGTTTAGTGGAGTGGATTAAGGAAAATACCAAAGTGCAGAAAAAGCGCCGTCCCACCCGGGTCAGCAGAGCCGTAAAGGCCCGCCGCAAAGATGCCAAGCAGGCCAACAGTCAGCGCAAGCAACAACGTCAGAAAGTTCGCTGGTGATCCCTCGGGCAGTCGAACAATCTGATGGAGCTCTAAAAGGTGTAGTGTAAGCTCAATTTGGCTGTGGTACCGCTGTACAGATTATTAATAACCCGCTTTTGCTCGCTGAGATAAGAACGGTCCGGGTAATTAAGTATATTATTCAGGCTGAATTTTGTGCTCAGGTGCTCACTGAAGCGCCAGCTGAAAGACTGGTTCCACGAAAGGACTTTCTCTCTGATAGTGTCCTGTTGGGCATCGGCGCCTACATCATCCAGCGCCTCACTCTGCCAGGCCAGATTAGTGGTATATTGCCACTGATTATTCTTAACCAGCACGTTAAGCATCAGGCGATGCTCAGCCCGCTCCGGCATGGCAATATCGCGGTCGGCCAGATTGGCTTCTGTATCTGAGTAGGTGTAAGACACTTTAATATCAATCAGTGCCAGCCCGGTATCGGTAAACTGCTGTGACCAGTAGGTTTGCACACCGCGGATAAAGCCGTCCTTGCCATTTTCCACCCGGGTTACATCGTACACAATGCCGTCGAGCTCTTCTGTAACCCTGGAGTCATAGAAGAAGTCCGCGATATCGTTGTAGTATACCCCGGCATAGAGTTTACCTACCTGGGTGTGGGTATATTCGAGTCCGGCAAACCAGTTAACAATGGTAGTGGCCTCAAGGTCCGGTGAGCCTTCCGTAATGGTGCGGGTGGGAGGATTAATGCGGCGGTAACGCACCGTATCAAAATACTGCGGGCGCATTAGCTGCTCAAAATAATTAAACTTTAAACGGGTGGAGGCGGATAACTGGTAGCGCAACTCCAGAGATGGCAGCAGATGCTGATAGCTGTTACCGCCTTCAACAAATGCCGCATCAAAGTGGCTGAAGTTTTCTTCGATAGTCAGACCAGCCACGTCTACACTGGTGATCTGATCGCCAAGGTTTGCAATACCGGCTTCGGTGGGCCCGCTCACTGCACCACGAGTGCTGGTTTCGGTTTTCTCGTAACGCAGGCCAAGACGCCAGAACCAGGATGCCCGTTGCTGATAAGCATCAATGTAAGCTGAGCTCACCGATTCTTCGCTGGTATAGATATCCTGGATAGACTCTAAAAAGGATTGAGCCGGGTTAAAATTAAATTGCTTCGGATTAGCGGCGAGATAGGGTTCTCCCAGTAACAAGTCCATACCGGCAGGAATGGTGGTTCGGTCTTCCATTATCTCAACCGCTTGATTACTTCCCAGCACCTGGGTGAGGCTAAAACGATCTTCAGTAGCGGTATAAACCGAGCGGTAATTGTCGTTATCGCGCTCTTTATTGCGCCAGGTGATGCCACTGCCAACCCACACCAGTCGTCCGGCAAACCTAAACTGTTGGCTCCAGTCGGTAACGAAAGCATAATCAGTATCTGTGGTGGTGGTCAGGGTCGGCCGGTAATTAGCAAACCATGACTGACTGGTATCAAATACGTCGGCATTGCTCACGGTGGTCGCCGGCAGATAAGGGCTATCAATAGCGTAGTTAGCTGTCAGACCCTGATCGACAAAATTCCAGGGCAGCCAGAGTCGCTCGTTGACCCAACGGCTGTAGTAGATGCCAGCTTCAAACGCGCTGGTGTCGGTTTCGTAATTGACGCCGAGGCGATGGCGATGAATATCCCTGGCAGTTTCCATTCTGTGAAAGTAACGGCGAATACGCGAGTCGGACACGCTGACATCACTCAAGGTGGAGCCATCATCACTGAGTTCGGCGCTATCAATGATTCCGGCGCCAATTTGGTATTCCAGCCGGTTACGGGTGGCGATATCGTCGTAGTTGGTCGACATGCCTTCGTAGGTAAAATAAGTATGTTCAGAAAGCACGTAGTCCGCGCGCCACTGCATATTGGTGCTAGTGGTATCGAACTGGTCCTGGCTGTAGCGGGGGAAACCCAGTAATAAAGCCTGTTGTTCAGGTGCCTCAGGGGCATCAATGGATAGCCAGCGGGCCTCATAAAAATCGACTATTCGCTCCAGGCTGTTTCTCTGGGCGTTAAACTGTAAGCGCCAGCGGTCAAAACTTTTGGCCAGCTTAACGCTACCGCCAGGGGTATATTCACGGGCCACGTTCTGATAACTTACATTGGCCTCAAGCCCTGCATCATGAGCAGCGGCTATGCCTTTTGATAAGCGAAACTGACCACGAAAGTCCACGCCTTCGGCATCGGTCACCGCGCTGAAAAAGCGCCCGGGGGTATCGTTACCCTGATATTCAGAAGCAATGGGATTACGCTTGAGCAGGATCCTATCGCGCTCCCTGGCGCTTTGATTGGTCGCATCATCAGAGGGTCTTGCCGCGGGCGAAGCAGTGGTTTGTGCAGATGTGGTGCCGGTAACCGACAACGTAGTCAGAATGACAGAGAGTAACGATAATTTAAACGGAGTACCGACTGCCTTAAGGCCCCTATGACCTTTTCGGGTATCACTAGACATTAATTTCCCTTCAAAGAAGAACAACAAAATATAACGGTCGTTTTCAGGCAATAGGTACTTAATCAGTGAGCGGGCTGAGCGTGAATTATTTTTGTCTACGCAGCCAGTGATCAGCTCTGCTCTTGGTGGCAGGTTATAGCTGTGAACGGACCGCATTATTATTATTTTTTGCGTGTCCGACACTGCACTGATTAGCGGCGTAAAGGTAGCTATTTATCGGGCGAAAAACGAGCTTAATAAGATAAGCAAACTGTGAATAACGTTCAGTGGAGACACACTTTGTGTAAATTATACGATTGGTTAAGAGTTTTGGACGCCCGGTGCAACATGCTATTGAGTCAGGTTGTAAGCTAGCTATTATCAATTAGCCACGGAAAATTACACGATGCTATTTAGTTTTAAACCTTGTTTCTGCGCACCAAAACTGGCCATTGTTCTGACTTTGTTAGTAATGATTCTGAACCTGTTTGTCCCGCAGAAGGTACAGGCCGCTGTGGTGCTGGAAGAACCGCATTTTTGTGGCCCTTTTCGAAGCGAAGCTGAAACCTTGCCACACATCGTACCGGTTTTATATGACGTGGTGTCTGGCGCGACGGGCGAGGAACGCAACTGGCAGTTACTCCACGACCTGTTTGCGCCCACTGCGACCATCACACCGTTGTTTCATCGCGAGGGGATGCCGGATATTTCTGTACTGACTGCTAGTGAGTTTGTGGAACTCAATAAACTACTGTTTAAGGATGTGGGGTTTTATGAAACCGAGACTTACAATCAAACCATTCAGGTAGGACACATGGCAACGGTTATCAGTGCTTACGAATCCCGGGAATCACCGGATAAACCGGCTTACTCGAGAGGTATTAATACCTTTCAATTGGTAAACGACGGCCGGCGTTGGTGCGTGATATCGGTAACCTGGGACAGCGATAAAGGCGGCCATGATATTGCCGGGAGTATTGCTGAAGTGTTTGGTACAGAATAAAGAAAGTGGAAGAAGTCCCCGATAAAAAGTACCGTCATACCGGCCTCCGAGCCGGTATCTGCTGAACTGCATGACTCCTTTAAAATAGCCTGCTTTTTATTTCGCTCTTTTTATACCCACGATAACAAGGAAGGGGGTCCCGGATATTTTCTGCGAAAATTCCGGGATGACTGTGAGGCGTATTCCGGTCAAAAATAACCTGTCATACCGGCCTTCGTGCAGGTATCTCCTGAACTGCATGACTCCAGAGGGGAGCCACCTCCCCTCTGGGTGTAGTCGGCACCCCGACAGAATGCTGATGCGGGCATTGATTTCAATTTCTACAGCGTTGCGTAATCGCTCGAAGAGCTTTTGAGCCTGCGATAACAAAGACGGAGATCCAGGATATTTTCTGCGAAGCTTCCGGGGTGGTAGGGAGAAGTATTCCAGTCAAAAATAAGCTGTCATACCGGCCTATGAGCCGGTATCTCCTGAGCAGTATTTCGCGATTAAAGAACTGGCAGGAGTCCAGAGGGGAGCCACCTCCCCTCTGGGTGTAGTCGGCACCCCGACAGAATGCTGATGCGAGCATTGATTTCAAATTCTACGGCGTTGCGTAATCGTTCGAAGAGCTTTTGAGCCTGCGATAACAAAGACGGAGATCCCTGATAACGCCTTTGGCGTTTCCGGGATGTAAAAACACGTTTGTGTTAAGGTTAGTCAGGAATGTTAAGGAGAGCCCGGATATCGTTTTCAACGATTCCGGGGGGTTAAAAAACGCGAGAGCGATTAGGTTAGCGAGATAATTCAGGAGACCCCGGATAGCTTCTGCGAAGCTTCCGGGGTATAAAAACGCTTTAGCGTTTTTATACCTTAAACTGTCGAATTGAGCTTTGCAGTTCTTCGGCCAGACGGGCGACTTCTTCGCTCGACTCTGACGTTTGTTGTGCACCCACGGTGGTCTCTTCTGCGATACCAACAATGGTTTCCAGCTTCTCAGAGATATCCTGTGATACCAGGTTTTGCTCACGGGCTGATTGCTCAATCTGGCTACTTACATCGTGGGCCCGTTTAACTGCCTCAGAAATGATATCGAGAGCCTGAGTGGCCAGTTCGGTTTGTTCAACACACCTGGCAGTTTGCTGTTTGCCTTGATCCATCACCGATACCGCTTTCTCTGCGCCTTCCTGCAGGACTTCAATCATGGCGTTGATTTCCTGAGTCGACTCCTGCGTTCGGCTGGCCAGGGTGCGAACTTCGTCGGCTACCACCGCAAAGCCCCGGCCTTGCTCACCGGCACGGGCTGCCTCAATAGCGGCGTTCAATGCCAGCAGGTTGGTCTGGTCTGCAATACCGCGAATAACATCGAGGATGCTGCCAATGCTGGCGCTATCCTGATGTAGCTTGTGAATAACCTGAGCGGCGTCTTCTACATCGCGAGCCAGCACTTCAATGGTGGCTTTGTTTTCCAGTGAAATGTCACGAACCTTGTTCGATTCCTGATCGGCATTACGTATCTCAAGCAGCGTATCTTCGGCATTTTGCGAGACCATCTGCGAAGTGGAATGCATTTCTGTGGTTGCGGTAGCTACCAGGCCAATTTGCGCTTTCTGATCCTGGATAGACTTGGTGGTCTGCGTGGTAACGGCTGAGGTTTGCTCTGAGGCCGCAGCGAGCTGTTCGGCGCGCACGTTAATACCGCGGATAAGCTCTTTAAGGCTGAGGATCAGCTTGTTACAATTTTTCGCCAGCTGACCAAACTCATCTTGGCTGGAGTCATCCAGATTATGGGTCAGATCGCCGGACGAGGCGATGTTAAGTAGGTCGTTGACCTTCTTAAGCGGAATAGTAATGGCATTCACGGTTTTATAACCGGTGAAGAAGGCAATAATCAATGATGCCAGAACAATAACCACTACCAGCGTGGTACCAAAACTAACGTTACTGGTAACCTGTTCTTCCAGCGTTTTCACTTTAGCATTGGTCAGGTTAAGCAGTTGTTCAAGTTCGCTTACGGCGTTGGCTGCCATTTCTTCAGACTTGCCGAGGGCCCTTTCAGTCTGGTTGCGCAGTTCCAAACGCGATACATGCAATTGCACCACGCCGTCGCTGCCGGTTACCGCATCGATAGCATCGTTAACCAGCGACTCAACTTCTTCCAGCGTGCCGGACGAATCCTGACCATTAGCAGCGCTGAGCATGGCATCGAGTTGTTCACGAATGGCATCCACGGCAAATTTCACTTCGTTGCCCAGGGTATCAGCGCGCACCAGTGTCTGAGTTTTCATATAGTCAGAGGTTACGGTGATAAGCGTAAGCAGGCGGGTTTCCAATTCGCCGCCTAGCTCTGAGGCACGGCGCAGACTAGCATTGCTTTGTACTTCGCGTAAGTCGCTGAAATCGAGCAGGTAGGTGGAGGCGTCGTCAGCGTTATCCTCAACGTCCATTAAGCGGTCTTCAACATCGTTACGACGGGACAAATAACTGTTGTGGCTGGCATATAAATCGTTAACTGTGGCCAGGTATTCCTGCGAGATACCATTTACGTTTTGCAAAGCAGCGCTAAGTTTAGGATCGTTTTTTACCGTTGATGCCAGTGCGCTGTAAGCATTGGTAAAATTCTGACTGGCTTCTTCGAATTGTGCTTGTTTTTCGTTGACAGTAGACAGTTCATCAGACACATAAGCTTCGAAAACCAGACGGCCCATATTTAAAAATGAGGCTTTAAGCGTATTGCTGCCGATAACTGTGGGCACTGCCACGGTGTTCACTTCGCCTACATCATGTTGCAGGGAACGAAGGTTAATCAGAGACACTCCGCTGATGATTAGCAGCAGCACACTTATCGTGAAGAAGCCGAGAACAACCCGTGCTTTTACCGTTAAATTCATTGTAGCTCCCAGAGCATTATTATAGTTTTGGCGTTCCAAACAAATATGAACTGTGCCTGTTCGGAGTCTGGTGTTAACCGGTTCCTTTAGTATTGCAGCGTTGCATCCCCTCAAAGCAGGCAATAAACCGGATAATCTGTTGCAGAGGGGCTGTTTCCCTCGCAAGATTAGTTATACCAATCTTTTAAAACTGATACAAAAGTATTAGAACTTTTTCAGCGGATTTTTGTATCAGCTCACTATTCCTTATCGGACAGTTTTGCCAATAGTTAAATGATTTAATCAATGGTTGCCCATTAGTATAGTCGTTGAGATAAGGTTACGCAGATACCGAAATGCATTCGTTGGTTTCTTTGTGCCAGAGGGTCATGGTGTTGCCCCAGACGTAACCTGTATCGAGAGCTAAAAACTGGTTAGAAGAAGTGTTGCCCTGCAATGCCGCCCAGTGACCGAATAAAATGCGTTCTTCGGCTTTTAACTGCTGATTGGGGATGTCAAACCAGGGGCGCAGTGAAGAAGGTGCATCCTTTGGCGCAGATTTTACTGATAAGTTAAGTGCCAGTGAGGGGCGGACAAAGCGCATTCGGGTGGTGGCATTGATGATAAATCGTTGCCGCTGTTTACCGCTGAGTTTGTCATTCCACTTCGGCGGACCGTCGCCGTACATGTTTTCGAGCAGTTGGCACCACTTTACGCTTTTGAGTTGTTCGGCGATTTCCTGACTGTACGTCAGTAACTGAGTTGTCGACCAGCCCGGATATAAACCGGCATGCACCATGGTGTGCTTTTCATCCAGAGCCATGGCCAGTGGCCACTGCCTTAGCCAGGCGGTGAGCTCCTCAATATCCGGAGCTTTCAACAGAGGCTCAAGGTTATCACTACGCTTGGCTTTTTTTATTCCTTGCGATACCGATAAAAAATGCAGGTCGTGATTGCCCAGCACGCTGAAAAAGCTGCTGCCTAATGAACGCAGATAACGCAGCGTACTCAGTGAGTCCTCACCTCGGGCAATCAGATCGCCCACGGCATACAGGCTATCGCGGCCAGGCTCATAGCTAACGCTGTCGAGCAAACGGCGAAGCCCGGCGTAACACCCCTGAATGTCGCCAATTACATATGATGCCATTACTATAAATTAGTTGATGATATTGGGTAGCGCGAGGCGGAACGGCTCTATGGGTACTTTGAAAACATCGCCGTCGGCGGTTTTCATATCGTAATAACCCTGCATAGTGCCTACTTCCGTATCAATTACGGAGCCACTGGTATATTGAAAGCTGTCACCGGGTTCAATGGTGGGTTGTTTACCTACCACACCTTCGCCGCTGACTTCGGTTTCTTTGCCATTTGCATCAGTTACCAGCCAGTAGCGGTGAGTCAGTTTTACCGCAAAGCTATTGTGATTGACCACGGTAATCTGATACGCAAAGGCATATTTATCGCTGTCTGAGGGCAAATGTTCTGGTAAGTGCCGCGTTACTACTCTTACGGTTACCAGGTCGGCCGGATTATGTTCGGTCTTCGGTGCTGTCATGTTCACTCACCCAATTCGCAATGGTTGCAAAATCATCGAGCGACAGTGTCTCAGCCCGTCGGGTTGGATCAAGGCCAAGCGCTTCTAACTGTGCTTCGTCAATACAGTCTTTCAGACTATTACGTATGGTCTTTCTGCGTTGATTAAACGCCATCGTGCAAACACGTTCAAGCATTTTTACATCACTAACCGTCACCACCGGGGTTTGATGGGGGGAAAGACGGACCACAGCCGACTCCACCTTTGGTGGAGGCACAAAAGCACCTGGCGGTACATTGAGTACCGGTTGAACCTTACAGTAATACTGCGCCATTACCGATAAACGGCCGTAATTTTTATTACCCGGGCTGGCAGCCAAACGGTTAACCACTTCCTTTTGCAGCATAAAATGCATGTCGCCAATGATCCCCGCGTGGGAAAACAGGTGAAACATGATAGGCGTGGAAATGTTGTAAGGCAGATTACCAAACACCCGCAAAGGCACATCCGGTTTGGCTAAATCGTTAAAGTCTACGGTCAGGGCGTCCTGTTCAACAATGGTCAGCTTGCTGCCATGAAACGGGTGATGACGCAGGCGTTTGGCCAGATCCCGGTCCAGTTCGATAACCGTTAGCGCGTTAACCCGCTCACAAACCGGATCGGTAAGCGCGCCCAGACCGGGGCCAATTTCAACGAGATTCTCGCCGTCCTGCGGATTAATGGCATCGACAATTTGCTCAATCACAAAGGTGTCGTTTAAAAAATTCTGGCCAAACCGCTTACGCGCGGTATGGCCTAAATGGGTTTTATTCATTGTTGATGATGAGCCAGTTCAATTGCTTTGTTCAATGCTTTGGTAAAACTGCCGCTGTCGGCCTGACCTTTTGCGGCCAGATCCAGCGCAGTACCATGATCTACTGAGGTGCGAATAAACGGCAGACCCAAAGTAATATTCACCGCCGCACCAAAGCCTTTATATTTTAGCACGGGAAGTCCCTGGTCGTGATACATGGCCAAAACGACATCGGCATCTTCCAGGTATTTAGGCTGGAAAATGGTATCAGCAGGCAACGGCCCGGTGAGGTGAATACCTTCAGCGCGCAGTTCGTCCAGTGCAGGGCTGATGGTTTCGATTTCTTCGCGGCCAATGTGGCCGTCTTCACCAGCATGCGGATTAAGACCACACACATAGATATGCGGCCTGGTGATATTAAATTTAAGCTTCAGATCGGTATGAATGATATGAATGACCTTGTGCAGGCGTTCGCGGGTAATGGCCCGGGAAACATATTCCAGCGGAATGTGGGTAGTGGCCAGGGCGACATTCAAACCTTCGGTTGCCAGCAGCATCACCACATCAATGGTATTAGACTGGTGGGCGAAATACTCAGTGTGGCCGCTAAAGGAAATTCCCGCTTTATTGATAATGCCTTTGTTTACCGGCCCGGTGACCACCGCGTCAAAGTCGCCTTCGATGTTGGCCTGGCAAGCCTGACGCAGGGTTTCTACTACGTAGTGGCCGTTATCGCTGCTCAATACGCCGGGCTCTACCGGCACGGCGGTAGGAATCGCCTGAATAAACAGTTCTCCCTGCGCCTGAATTCGTGTTTCGCCATGGGTGTATGGTGTCAGCTTAAGCGGCATGTTTAATGCCGCAGCGCGTTCCTGCATCATGGTTTCGTCGGCAAAAATAACCAGTTGTGCCGGCCATTCCTGTTGTGCCAGTTCGATAACCAGATCGGGGCCAACGCCAGCGGGTTCGCCTGGCGTAATGGCAATTTTAAGCGGTGTCATAGTCAGACCTTAATTTTAATCACTAAGGACTTCGATATAAGCCGAGTCACGCATTTCACGTAACCAGTTCTCACTCTCTTCCGCAAATTTACGGTTAAACAGCAGCTGGTGGGCTTTATCTTCCTTGCGTTGTTCTGTGGCATCGTCGATACGACGGTCGAGCAACTGAATTAAATGCCAACCGTGTTGCGTACGTACTGGTTCACTGTACTCTCCGGGCTCCAAATTAGCCAGTGCTTCTTTAAATTCGGGTACATAGATGCTTGGATCTGACCACCCCAGCTCACCACCACGCAGGGCAGAGCCTGGGTCTGCTGAATGCTCTTTTGCCAGCTCGGCAAAGTCGGCGTCGCCAGCCTGCACCTGTTCCTTAAACTCAACCAGCATACTGCGGGCACGCTCTTCACTGAGAATAATGGACGGCTGGATCAGAATGTGTCGGGCGTTAACTTCTTCTACTTCCACAACCTCAATACCGCGGGTATCGAGAATTTTCAGGATGTGGAAACCGGCACCACTACGAATTGGGCCGATAACCTCACCTTTGCGCTTGCCCTGTACCGCTTCGGCAAACAGAGTGGGCATGGCGTTAATGTTCATCCAACCCATGTTACCGCCGTCCAACGCTTCAGAGCCTGAAGAGGCGGCAATGGCCAGACGGGAAAACTCAGAGCCTTCATCCAGCAGGTTAAGCACTTTATCAGCACGTTCGCGGGCATCGGCTACGTCGGCATCAGTGGTTTCCGGCGGGAAACCAATCAGAATGTGACCAAGTTCATACTCTGCCTGAGCAGAACCCTGTTGTTCCATCAGGTCTACCAGGTTAGCGATTTCCTGCGAAGTGATGTAGATTCGACGGCGCACGTTAGCGCGACGTACTTCACCCATAATGATTTCCTCGCGAACCTGTTCGCGGTAGTCATTGTAGGCAATGCCCTGACGGGTAATTTCATCACGCAGTTGCTCAACAGTTGCGCCTTCACCGGCAGCGATGTTGGCAATGGTCTGGTCAAGCTGTGGATCACTTACCCGGATCCCCATGCGCTCTGCCATTTGCAGTTGCAGGTTTTTCAGTATCAGGCGCTCAATAGCCTGAGTGCGCAGGGCTTCGTCAGAAGGCAGGCGCTGATCTTTGGCTGCCGCGTCTGCTTTTACTTCATTAACCAGTGCCCGTACTTCACTTTCCAGTACCACACCCTGATCAACAATCACCGCCACTTTGTCGAGTAGCTCGGTTTGGGCCATGACTGGTAAGCTCATTACCAGACTTAAAAACAAACCCCGAATAAAATACTTCATAAACTCTCTTGCTTGTTGTTAATACTGCCGTGTTCCTTTGCGGGATACCGGCGCATTTAATTTAACACGTAAGGCTGTCGATAGCCGAACATGCCGTCTTCGAGCATAGCCCGATTCGACCGGGATGAACCGATCCCTTTAAAAATAAATTGCAGAGCAATACTTGAGTCAAACTCATTGGTATTTTGCTGGCCCGTTACGTCGTAACGGTTACTCAGACTTCGCTGGGCAACAATCCGTACTGCCCAGCAGCAGGACTCATACTGTAACCCAAAATAGTTTTCGATGCTTCTGTCTCGCTCTAAATCGCGATAAGAACGCCCGACTACCTGCCAGTTTTCGCCAATCGGCCAGCTCGCTGATACACCGAACTGATCGATAGTTTCACCCGACAGATCGCGCACAAACCGGTGAGTCAGTTGTACCAGCCGTGTGGCGTCGAGACGATATTCCAGCGCCATACTGCTGCGTTCAACCTTGTCATTATCGGTGGCAATTTGCACCGCCGAATGAACAAACCAGCTGTCATCAAAACGCCAGTCGAGTTCGCCGGCCAGTGCCGAACGGTTGCGATCGTCCACTGCCGTGGTGACCTGCGAGTCCGACAGGTAGAATATCTGACCCAGACTGATAACAAATTGTTCCCGGTTGTTGTCATCAATTATGCGTGAAGTTGCACCCACCGTAATCTGGTCATTGTCACTGATACGGTCAAGACCGGTAAATTCCTGGCCGCGGAACAGCCCGTTTACATCGGTTAACAGCGCAGTGGTGTCGTATAAACCAATATTGCTCTGGTCTTCATACGACGTATACAGATACTGGACTTTGGGCTCAAAGGTAATGGTGACATCATTGCCAAACAGCTGGTCGTTCTTTTCCAGGTAAAGGGTGCTGAACAGTCGGCCCTGATACAGGGTGCGGTTCACCTCTTCGTCCAGTTCGGTGTTGGCAATGTTGGTTTGTTTGTAATAGGTATTCATGGCCGTTAGTTCAGCCGTAACCTCACCCCAGTAACGCTGATAGGGAAGCGCAACGGTGGGAGCCAGATGCCAGCGCAGGGCGTCCGGCCTGGTGTCCTGGGCATTATCAAAGTACGCCAGCTCAGAGTCCACCTTAAAGGTCAGTAACTCACCGAGGCTGTTACGCCATTGGAGCTTTGCTTCCGGCAGGGCGCGGTAAATGGCATCGAAGTCGCCCAAGGTTTCAAAATCACGTAAGTACAGGCTCATATCCAGCGACTGACTGTAATAATCCAGGCCAATGGTACGGTTGATAGTAGTATCCGAGCGATTGTAAAAGTCCGAGCCCAGGTCAACCACATAGTTGTTGTCGCTGATGCCGTTGAAATCCACGTTGAGCTGCCAGTTATCCGATAACATGCCGTGATGCTGTAAACGGTAAAAATAGCGGCTGTCGTCGCTGGCCAGTTTTGTATCATTATTTAAATATTCGAGGTGCATCTGACCACCGGAGGAGTTGGTCAGATAGCGGAATTCCGTTTTTAACTGCAGGCCACGGTTAGTCATCAGCCGCGGCGAGATGGTCATGTCATAATTGGGCGCAATATTCCAGTAAAACGGCTGCTCATAATCTACCCCGGTAGCGCTGGAACTGCTGATGATCGGAAACAGCAAGCCGGTTTGGCGTTGGTTACTTACCGGAAAAGCGAAATAAGGCAAATACAGCACCGGCACATCGCCCAGATAAAAGCGGGTATGACGCGCTTCACCCAGGGTGTCGCCGGGTTCAATACTGATTTTAGAGGCTTCAAGCCGCCAGTCTTGTTGGTCCAGCGGACAGGTGGTAAAGCTGACATCATGCAGAGCGATACCTTGCTGGGTGCCTATATCAATCTCGCCGGCGGCACCATGGCCAACAAAACCGGTAAGCTGATACTGCGTATTTTCCAGCTTTAAGGTTTGCTCAACTGAATCAACCGACAGTAAATCACTGCTGACAGTCAGCGCGGGACTGCGGTAACTTACGTTACCACTGGCTGAGAGTGCGCGGCCATTGTCGGTCACCTCGGCTGTGTTGGCGTGAATAATGGCGCTGTCGGTCACAATATCCACATTCCCATCAAACAGAGCAAACTGGTTCTCCCGAATCTCTGCTGCATCGGCAGTGACCTGAACCTGCTTTTTTTGGAGCAGTTGAGAGCTGTCAAAGGGGGCCGGTATGGCCATACACAGCGCATTGTTATCAATAGCTGTCTGGGCATTTGCCTGCCAGGCAAGACTGTTTAAACCTGCTACAGCAAGCCAGACCAGGGCACCATTCATGCGCCGTTGGCGGTTGACTGGTTGTCTGGGAGCCCGGGTTTTTCGTTGGCCATGCTGCTGAGCAAGTTGTGTAGTTTTCGACAGCAAATTATTATTCTCGGTGCTTCTAAGGATTATTCGGCAGGTAGGGGCGCCGATGTCTGTTCTGATAAGGCGCTAATTCTATGCACTTCGCCGCCAATTACCAACAGCAGACCCTAAAAAAATCGAAAAATTCATATCTTATCCCCATTTATTTGCTTTAAAGCAATGATGTGGGCGACTTCTCAAGCGAATAACCATTGGTTATAGTGCTTAACATCTTATCTTTTTTCTGGTTGTTACGCCTGTTTATCAACCAGTCCGGCGCGGGGCGTCGCAGTTGTAGGGGGAATGCATGCCGATTTGGGGCAGATTACTGGGTTTAATTTTCGGAATGATGTTTTTAAAAATACCGGGCGCCATTCTGGGGTTCTTTGTCGGCTATATGTTCGATAAGGGCTACAGTCAGGATTTCGGTCGCATGGGCGGTTTCGGACGCTTTTTCTCCAGTCAGGATGCGTTGCAGCAACAGGCTATCTTCTTCCATAGTTTGTTTGCTGCCCTGGGGCACCTGGCAAAATCTGATGGTAAGGTTACGGAATCAGAAATAAAGGTTGCCTCACGTCTGATGGACGACATGCAACTGCAGGGACAGGCTCGTCAGGAAGCGCAACAGGCTTTCCGGGAAGGTAAATCGCGGGATTTTCCCATTGCTGATATTCTCAAACAATTATATGAATCCTGCCACGGCCGCCGGGACATTCTGCAGGTATTTCTGGAGATTTTGATTCAGGCGGCATTTGCCGATGGCCGTCTGGCCAACGAAGAATACCGGGTGTTGGAGAAAGTCGCTAAAGCGCTGGGGTTTGTGCGTCGCGATCTCGATTATCTTATTGCCATGTTTGAGGCCGAGGTGCGCTTTAGAAATCAGGGGCGCGGTAGTCACCAACGTCAGGGTACTCAGCAAAGCAGTGGGCCATCTCTGGAAGATGCCTATGCCGTGTTAGGGGTAACGGCCAGCGATGATGAAAAGGTTATCAAACGTGCTTATCGTAAGCGAATGTCTGAGCATCACCCGGATAAACTGGCCTCTAAAGGATTACCGGAACAGGCGATGGAAATCGCCAAAAATAAAGCCCAGGATATTCAGGCTGCCTACGAGCTGATAAAAGAGCGGCGCGGATTTAAATGAGTCAGAAAATACCGCCACCCGGCGAGGCCGATCTTGACCTGATAGAAGCCTTTATCGAAATGCTGTGGCTCGAAAAAGGCTTAAGCGATAATACTCAGCAGAGTTATCGCCGGGATCTGTGTCATGTGGCGGGCTTCCTGACCAGTCGCTCTATCAGTCTGAAGCAGGCCAGTCTCACCGACATGCAGGACTACCTGATGTTTCGCGAGCAGCGCGGACTGTCGGCGCGCAGTACTCAGCGCAACATCAGCGCTATGCGGCAGTTTTACCGCTATCTGGTTATCGACAATCAGCGTAAGGATAATCCGGTCAGTCAACTGGCAATCCCCAAGGCGGCCAAAAAGTTACCGGGTACCCTGAGCGAGGCCGATGTTGAGGCGTTGCTCGATGCGCCGGAGGTGGAAGAACCCATTGAATGTCGCGATAAATGCATGCTCGAAGTGCTTTATGCTACCGGTCTGCGGGTCAGTGAGCTGATTGGCCTGCGGCTGTCTGAAGTCAGTTTGCAGCAAGGTCTGGTGCGGGTGATGGGGAAAGGCAATAAAGAGCGTTTGGTACCGCTGGGTGAAAATGCCCTCGATGCGCTACAGGATTATTTACACAGTGCCCGCCCGCAATTGTTAAAGCATCAGACCGACGTGGTGTTTGTCAGTAACCGTGGGGTACAAATGACCCGCCAGACATTCTGGCATCGCATTAAGCACTATGCAGTAAAGGCCGGGATCCGTACGGAATTGTCTCCCCATACGCTGCGTCATGCCTTCGCAACCCATTTACTCAATCATGGTGCCGACCTGCGGGTGGTGCAAATGCTATTGGGCCACAGCGATCTGTCAACCACGCAAATTTATACCCATGTTGCTACAGAGAGACTTCAAAACCTGATTACAGAGCATCATCCTAGAGGATAAAACAAAGTATCGGCAGGGCCGATTCGATGAGCGTTGGGGTAATTGTCGATGGCAATCATCGCCAGAGCGGGATTTTTTGATACACTAGAGCGAATTTTACGGTTAAATGCCGGTCTTAAAGAAAACAATGTGCTGCAATTTCAGCACCCCAGAGGCCGTAAAGGCCATAATCAGAGTGGTTTTCAGGAGTGAATAAATGAAAGTGTTTCTTCGCAGTTTACTGGCAGTGCTGAGTGTTGTTTCGGTAGCTGCAACTGCAAATGTACTGGCCGATGCGGCAGATAAAGAGAGCGTTAAGGCGAAAATCGAAACCACGCTGAAGTGGCGGGTAGATGCCATCGCCGACTCGCCTGTTGATGGCTTACTGCAAATAAGTACCGAAAACGGCCTGTTCTACGTAAGCGCGGATGGTACCTATTTACTCCAGGCACGGGTTTACAATCTCGACGAAGAAATGCGTAACGAAACCGAAACCGCGCTGGCAGAAATGCGCCTGGATGGTTTAAAGCAATTTGATGATTCTTACATTGAATTTAAAGCAGAAGACGAACAATATGTTGTGACCGTGTTCACCGACACTACCTGCGGATACTGCCGTAAGCTGCACGAGCAGATTGCTCAGTACAACGAAGAAGGCATTACCGTTAGATATCTGGCGTATCCTCGTGCTGGCCTGAACAGCCCGGTCTATCGTCAAATGGTATCGGTTTGGTGTTCTGCCGATCCGAAAAAAGCCATGACCAATGCCAAATCAGGCAGCAGCGTAACGCCTAACAGCTGTGATAACGATATCGCCGAGCAATTTCGTTTTGGTCGTAAGATTGGCGTAAATGGTACACCTAACATCGTACTCAGCGATGGCAGTATCATTCCAGGCTACCAGCCTCCAGAACAGCTGCTATCGGCGCTTAAACAGATCGCCGGTTAATTTATTTACCAATCACCGGATACCGTGCCTCACAGGTATCCGGTTGCTTCACCAGTCAGATTTCTTTTCAGTTCCAGCAACGAATCATAGCTAATTTATGAGTTTACACATCAGGCGCCGGCCGTTAACCGATACTTTTGACACGGCACTACATCCGGTTCTTGAGCGGGTTTACCGTGGCCGTTCCATTCAGTCTGCCGAGCAATTAAATACTGGTGCCCGGTCACTGCTGCATTATCGCGACTTACTGGGCTGCGACAAAGCCGCGGCGCGCATCGCTAATGCCATTATTGAGCAGCAACCGATTACCATTATCGGCGACTTTGATGCCGATGGCGCTACCAGCACCGCGCTGTGTATGCTGGCATTGGGGCAGATGGGAGCAACCCGGGTGGATTACCTGGTACCTAACCGGTTTGATTTTGGTTACGGGCTTTCGCCACAGATTGTTGAGGTAGCGGCCGAGCGGGGAACGCCGTTAATTATCACCGTTGATAATGGCATTTCCTGCCACGCAGGGGTTCAGCGGGCCAACGAGCTGGGCATGGAAGTCATAGTAACTGATCACCATTTACCGGGCGAAACGTTGCCCGCGGCTACTGCGATCGTTAATCCTAATCAGCCGGACTGCAATTTTGCGTCGAAGAACCTCGCCGGCGTTGGCGTGGCGTTTTACCTTATGCTGGCACTGCGGGCTGAACTGGAAGGACGCGACTGGTTTACCCGGCAGGGCCTACAGGTGCCTAATTTAGCCAATTTACTCGATATTGTGGCCGTAGGCACGGTAGCGGACGTGGTGCCGCTTGATCAGAATAACCGTATTTTAGTTCATCAGGGCCTGCAGCGGATCCGCGCCGGGCAATGTCGGCCGGGAATTACCGCCTTACTGGACGTGGCACAGCGTCATGCCAGCCGATTGACGGCAACGGATCTGGGCTTTGTGATTGGCCCCCGGCTGAATGCCGCTGGTCGTCTGGATGATATGGCTGCCGGGATAGAGTGTCTGCTTTGCAGTGATACCATGGAAGCCCGGGCGCGGGCGACGGAGCTCGACCGGCTTAACCAGCAGCGGCGAACCATTGAACAGGAAATGAAACAGCAGGCCCAGGAATCGCTGGCTTCAATACAACTCGACAGCAGTGCACCGCCGGATGCTATCGTACTTTTCGATGAGCATTTTCACCAGGGCGTAATCGGGATCGTGGCGGGTCGGCTGAAAGATGAATATAAACGACCTACCATTGTATTTGCCAAACAGGATGACGAAACCATAAAAGGCTCTGCGCGCTCCATTGCCGGGGTGCATATCCGCGACATTCTGGAGGCCGTCAGTACCGCTCAGCCGGGCCTGATTGATAAATTTGGCGGGCACGCGGCAGCCGCCGGGTTATCAATTCAGACTGCCAATCTTTCCGCCTTTACCGCCGCCTTTACCAGTCATGTTAAAGCGGCTCTGGCTGACATTGACGACCCGAACATCATCCTCAGTGATGGCGAACTGGAGCCACATATCCTTAATTTGCCCACTGCACAGGTATTGCGCCAGGCCGGTCCTTTCGGCCAGGGCTTTCAGCCGCCGCTATTTGACGGCACTTTCAAGCTTATTCAACAGCGCATTGTCGGCGAGCGTCACCTTAAGATGGTGCTTGCACACCCCGACAGCGGCGAGGAGTTTGACGCCATCGCGTTTAATATTGCCTCGGATGTCTGGCCTGATCCTAATGTTAAGCAGGTGCAATTGGCGTATCAGCTGGATGTGAATTACTATCGGGGCAGGGAATCGCTGCAATTGCTGGTGGAAGCTTTGGCTCCCCTGGCCTGACAGGTAAAGAATTGCTATGAGTGTGGATAAGCTGCTAAAACGACATCAGTCACTGACTCACAGTGAGAACATGAAAGTGGTTTCTCATGTGCAGCGTCAGGATGGCGACTGGGTTCGCCATACCGTAATGATTGAAAATGTCGATGCGCCCTTTGTGTTTAAACGCACCAAACCCTATCAGTCACTGCAGGGCGCGCGGGTGAATATGACCTACTACCGCACTGTGGAAACGGTTGCTGGTATGGAGTTTGAACAAATGAAAGTTGTGCGGATCAAGCGGGCATAATCATGGCTAACAGCTGGTTGAATGCCTATGTTTTGCATCGACGCCCCTATCGTGAAACCAGCTTTATTGTTGATTTCTTTACCCTCGAACTCGGCCGCGTCAGCGCTGTGGCCCGTGGCGTGCGTAGCGCCAAATCCGATCGCCGAAGTCTGCTGCAACCCTTCCAGGCGTTGCGGGTACAGCTAAGTGGCAAAAGCGATTTAAAAAACCTGACCCAATTAGAGAGCAATGGCGCTCTGCGCATGCTTACCGGAAATGCACTTTATTGTGCCCTGTATGTCAATGAGATCACTAACCGGGTATTGCCCGGCGGTGTCGAGGCGGCAGAGCTGTACAGCGCCTACGCAACAGCTCTGGCAGCATTGCAGCCGGAACAGGCGGCTGCCGAATATATCCTGCGTCAGTATGAACTGGCACTGTTGCAAGAGCTTGGTGTGATGCCCGACTTCACCACCGACGCGGCTTCCAATGATCCCATCGAACCCACTTTTCACTATGAACTGGTGCCTGAGCTGGGCTTTTGTCAGGTTAAACAGGCAAGCAAATTCAGTTTTTCCGGTACCGAACTGCTGATGCTGGCTGAACAGGATTTCAGCCCGCCGGGATTAAAGGCAGCGAAGCGTTTATGTCGGCTGGCTCTGCATCCCTTTGTGGGTGACAAGCCATTGAAAAGTCGCGAGCTCTTTTTGGCCTCCCGCTGAATCACTGCTACAATACGCGCCACTTCAGTTTGTAATGTAATCCAGGACCCTGGGAATGAAAGATATTCTGCTTGGCGTTAATATTGATCATATCGCTACGCTGCGAAATGCGCGTGGTACCTCTTACCCCGATCCGGTGCATGCTGCGGATATCGCAGAACGCGCAGGCGCAGACGGCATAACCGTGCATCTGCGGGAAGACCGTCGCCACATTAAAGACCGCGACGTTACCCTGCTGGCACAAACGATTAATACCCGACTCAATCTGGAAATGGCCGTCACCGAAGAAATGCTCGGTATTGCCGAACAGGTTAAACCGGTATTTTGTTGCCTGGTGCCGGAAAAGCGTGAAGAGCTAACTACCGAAGGCGGGCTCGATGTGGCCGGTAATCTGAGTCGTATGACAGATGCCTGCCAGCGACTGGCCGAAGCCAATATTCTGGTTTCCCTGTTTATTGATGGCGATGAACGCCAGCTTGACGCCGCTAAAGCAACGGGGGCGCCGTATATCGAAATACATACCGGCCACTACGCCGATGCAACCAGTGAAGCAGAGCAACTGGAGCATCTGGCGCAAATTCGCCGTGGTGTTGAGTATGCCGATAACCTGGGGCTGAAGGTAAACGCCGGTCATGGATTGCACTATCACAATGTAAAACCCATTGCGGCTATCCCACAGCTTATTGAGCTTAATATCGGTCATGCCATTATCGCCCGTGCCGCGTTTGACGGTTTGCACAAAGCCGTGGCTGATATGCGCAGCCTTATGCAGGAAGCGCGTGTACAGGCAAGTATCGGCTAATTACCACCGGAGCTGACCATGGCCATTGCAGGCTTGGGAACTGATATCGTTGAAATTGCCCGTTTTGAAATGGAGGATGGCTCCCGGGATCGCCTCGCGCGACGGGTGCTGACGCCGGATGAATGGGACATTTATACCTCTCACAATCAGCCGGTCAGGTATCTGGCTAAACGATTTGCCGCGAAAGAAGCGGCGGTGAAAGCGCTGGGAACCGGAATAGGCCGGGGCATTAGCTGGCAACAGCTTTGTGTCAGCAATAACGAAGGGGGTGCACCAGTGCTGCATTACAGCGGTGAGTTTGCGGAGAAATGCAAGCTAAAAGGGATAGTGGGTGCTCACTTAAGTTTATCTGATGAACAACATTACGCCGTGGCTACGGTGATCCTGGAAACACGGTGAGGCAAGGTAATGGTTAGCATTTATCAGGGCGGCGGTAAGCGTCGCACCGGCGGAAAACGAAAAGGGCCTGCTCAGGTATCGTCTGCAACGGTGACGCTGGAAAAGTGGGATCCCCGCGGGCGCGGTGTTTGCCGAACCCATCAGCCGGTGCTGTTTGTTGACGGCGCGCTGCCCGGTGAAACCTGTCAGGTAGCCATTACGCGCAGTAAAAAACAAGTCTGTGAAGGCCATGTAACCAAAGTGCTTGAACCTGCCCCGGCGCGGCAAACGCCTTTCTGCCCGGTATACGAGCAATGTGGCGGCTGCCAGTTGCAGCACGTTGAGCGCGACGCTGCGCTCGCCTGGCGACAACAGGCGCTGGATGAGCAAATCAGGCTCACTCACTCTTTAAACGAACTACCCTGGGTGGCACCTTTACGCAGTCCCCGCGATACGTATCGGCGAAAAACGCGCCTCGCTATTGATGCCCGCAAAGGTAAGCCCCTGGCGCTGGGATTCAGAGCGTCAAAAAGCGATAAAGTTGTCAATGTCAGGCAGTGCCCGGTGCTGGAACCAGAATTGAATGAACTGCTACCGGTGTTACATGATCTGGTTGAGCAGCTATCCGGGCGCACCGCTATTGGCCATATCAGCCTGCTAAAAGGGCATAATGGAATTGGCGTTACGCTTCGTTGTACCAGGGCTTTATCGGCTGATGATCGGGCCTTGTTGGTGGCATTTGCTGAAGCGCAAACACTCTTGTTGCGCCTGGATTCAGGCGAGCACAGCGAGACGCTGCATGCGCCGGTGGACGAATTGCTGTGTGCGACGGCGCATGATTTATCGCTGGCGGTGACCACCGAAGATTTTATTCAGGTTAACGCAGAGGTAAATCTGGCCATGGTTGAGCAAGCGCTCGACTGGCTGGCGCCAGAGGCGCAGCACAACGTACTCGATTTGTTTAGCGGTTTAGGTAACTTTTCCTTGCCCCTGGCACAACGTTGCGCCAGTGTTACTGCGGTGGAAGGCGTTTCCACAATGGTGCAAAAAGGCGAAAAAATTGCCCGACAACAAGGTATTACTAATATTCAGTGGCGCACTGCCGATTTAAGTAACGAGGCAGAACTTAACGCTCTGGCGCTAAAAAAATACCATAAAGTGTTGCTGGATCCGTCCCGGGAAGGGGCTTTGGAAGCCTGCCAGCAAATTGCCAAAGCCAGAGTTGAGTCAGTCGTGTATGTATCTTGCAATCCGGCAACCTTTAATCGCGATCTGGCCCCGCTACTGCAAGCAGGGTATCGGATTGTGAAACTCGGCATAATGGAAATGTTCCCGTATACCCAGCATATTGAGTCGATGGCGTTACTCGAACGAGTGGCTAAAGGGTAAGAGGTAAATATGGTTTCAACCCGCACAGTACATGAAGAACACCGGCCGCCATTTGAAGAATGGCTGGCCAGTCTTAATCTGTCTGAAAGTACCGCTCAGAAGCTGCGCGATATTTCGCATATGCCGGATAAACTGCTGGTCGGGCAGGAGATGGTGGAGATCCTTCACCAGCTCAATATGGACGATGCAACGCTGCAGGCCGCGCTGGTTTATCCCTATTGTCAGCAGCATGAGTTATCTGATGCCGAGGTGGCGGAGAACTTTGGCGCTGAAATAGAACAGCTGGTAGTGGGGGTTCGTCGGATGGAAGCGATTCGGATGCTGCATAATCGCAAGCAATCCGAAAGTAAGCTCTCTGCACCCGATGAGCAACACATTGACAGTATCCGTCGCATGCTGCTTGCCATGGTGGAAGACGTACGGGCGGTGGTGATCAAAATGGCTGAGCGGATCTGCGCTCTGCAACAGGTCAAAAAAGCCGATGAAGAAACCCGGGTTATGGTTGCCCGGGAGTGTGCCACCATTTACGCACCGCTGGCTAACCGCCTTGGTATTGGTCAGTTAAAATGGGAGCTGGAAGATTTAGCCTTTCGCTATTTGCACCCAACTACTTATAAGCAGATAGCCAAACAGCTGGATGGTAAACGGCGGGAACGCGCGGAATATATCGACAACGTGGTGGGCTCGCTGCAGGATCTCCTCAATAACGAACACATCAAAGCCGAGGTTTACGGGCGGCCAAAACACATCTACAGCATCTGGAAAAAGATGCAGAAAAAGCGCCTGACCTTCGAGCAGCTGTTTGATATCCGGGCGGTGCGGATCATTGCCGAGCGATTGCAGGATTGCTACGCGGCGCTGGGTACCGTGCATGCTCACTTCAAGCATATTCCCAAAGAGTTTGACGACTATATTGCCACGCCTAAACCTAATGGTTATCAGTCGATTCATACGGTAATAGTCGGCCCGCAAGGAAAGCCGGTAGAGATCCAGATCCGTACCCAGAAAATGCATCAGGATGCAGAACTGGGTGTGGCGGCTCACTGGAAATACAAAGAGGGCAGTGCCGGTAAGGTTTCTGGCTACGATGAACGGATTAACTGGTTACGTAAAATTCTGCAATGGCAGGAAGAGGTGGCTGAGTCGGGCGATCTGGTTGAAGAACTACGCAGCCAGGTATTTGACGACCGCGTGTATGTCTTTACGCCGCGCGGCGATGTCATTGATTTACCTCAGGGTTCCACGCCGGTGGATTTTGCCTATTACATTCACAGCAACGTTGGCCATCGCTGTATCGGCGCCAAGATCAACGGCCGTATTGTGCCGTTTACCTATCAGCTGCAAAGCGGCGATCAGGTTGGGATCCTGACCGGCAAAGAGCCCAACCCGTCGCGAGACTGGTTACATCCCGGTTTAGGCTATGTTCATTCATCACGGGCCCGGGCGACGATCCACAGTTTCTTCAAGAAACAGGATAAAGAGAAAAATCAGCAAGCAGGTAAAGAATTGTTGGAGCGCGAACTCCAACGTGCTGGTCTGCCGGTTAAAATGGCGGCCGATGCCTGTGAGCGCTTTAATGTACCAAGTACAGACGAACTGTTTGCCGCCATAGGCGCCGGCGATGTGCGGGTAATGTCTGTGGTAAATCACCTGCAACAATTATCGGCGCCACCGCCAGAAGTTGAAGAACTGAGTCCTAAGGTTAAAACCCGCAAAGCAGCGCGGGGCAAAAATAAACCTGATAGTGTGGTGGTGCAGGGCGTTGGTAACCTGATGAGCCAGCTGGCCAACTGCTGTCAGCCGGTGCCCGGTGACCATATTTTGGGTTATATCACTCAGGGGCGCGGCGTAAGCGTGCACAAAGACAGCTGTGAGCAACTACAAAACCTGCTTAATCAGCATCCGGAACGGCAAATTGAGGTAAGCTGGTCAGAAGATCTGAACGTAGGCTACGAAGCCAATCTGGATATCGAATGTAACGACCGCACCGGTCTGTTACGCGACATCACCACGGTACTGGCCATCGAGGGCGTAGCCCTGCTCGGTGTAAACAGTCTGAGCGATAAAAACAGCCACACGGCACTGATTTCAGTCTCGGTGGAAGTCTCTGATGTGGAAGCCCTGAGCCGCCTGACGAACCGCTTGCGACAACTGAAGGACATCATTGATGTCAGACGAAAGACCAACTGATCCGGAGGCGGCTTTAGCCCGCTTACTTGATATCATGGCGCGCCTGCGCGACCCGCAATCCGGGTGCCCGTGGGATGTGAAACAAACCATGCAGTCGCTTACCCGTTACACCATCGAGGAAGCCTATGAGGCGGTAGATGCCATTGAGCGGGGGGCACCGGATGAGATTAAAGACGAGCTCGGTGATCTGTTGTTTCAAATCGTTTTTTACGCGCAAATTGGCAATGAATCACAGCAATTCGACTTTACTGATATCGCCAATGCGATCAGCGATAAGATGGTGCGCCGCCATCCCCATGTTTTTGGCGAGTCGACCACCGATGAAGCCGGGTTAGCGGAACAATGGGAGGCCATTAAGGCACAGGAGCGTAAACATTCGCCGCAAGCCTTACTGGACAGCGTTCCCACCGGTCTACCGGCGTTAATGTATGCTCAGAAAATTCAAAAGAAATGCGCGCGAGTGGGCTTTGACTGGCCGGACGTAGCCCCGGTGGCAGATAAAGTGCGCGAGGAAGTAGCGGAAATACAGGCGGAGCTGGATGCGCCTAAGCGCGATCAGCAGGCCCTCGAAGCTGAAATTGGTGATGCACTCTTTGCCATAGTTAACCTAGCGCGGCATTGTAAGGTGGATGCCGACGCGGCCCTGCGCAGGGCCAGTAATAAATTCGCCAGACGGTTTGCCGCTGTAGAAGTGCTGGCTAAAGCTGAAAAGGGCGGGCTTGAAGCGCACTCGCTGGATGAACTTGAGCAACTGTGGCAACGGGTAAAGCATAAAGAACTTCGTGCCTGACAGCGCGTTTTTTATTGTTCTTTATTCTTTAAGCCGTGCTTCGAGGTAAGCGCGCATGGGGGCCGGATTTTGGCTCCATAGTGGATTTTTAAACGTCTGAGTGATCCCCGGATTTGCCAATTCGAAGATGGTGCGGGTGTCCTGAGTAGCCAGTTCCATTGCCCGGCGATGATTGTTATGTTTGTTAAAATAAGAGGTGAGCTCGCCGTTATCCAGCATTCTTAGCAGCCCTGTATACAGCCGTTTCACCAGTTCAGGGTGTTTTGGGGATACAAAAAAATACTCGTAGCTGGGGTAACGCAACAGCACGTTATCCTCGAGTTTGACTGACTTATCGGCGTGGCGTTCCATATCGTCGGAAACTTCAATAACATTGCGCGGGAAATAATCGACAAGACCTTTTTCTACGGCAATAAACATATTGGCAAACCACAGGCTCCATGGCAGGCCTTCAACCTTATAACCATTGTGTTTGAATACGGTTAAATCGGGCCAGTCTGCACCCTGTACTCCAAGGTAAGACTGCAGCCTTGACTCAGTGACATCGGCCGGATAGTTGCCTTGTTTAAATTTGTGGATCACCAGCACACGGTAGCCGGCCAGGCCCTGCAGTAATGGAAAACGTACCGTGAGTAACTGTTTTTCGCGCTCCGCTGAGGTAGCGCTCCACATCACTTGCGCTTCGCCGCTCTGGAGTTTCATAATTTGTCTGGCCTGAGGCATGGGCTGGGGGTGGGGCTCTGCCACTGCTGCGCCAAACTCCGGCGTTAATTCCAGTATCCGGCTCAGGATCTGCGCGTGATAATACCCGTATGCTTCATCGGCAAAGGCGCGTGTGAAAATCACTTTTTCTTGAGCGTCGTTAGCAAATCCTGCCGGGCTGAATACCAGAGCTAGCAAAAATAGAAATGAAAAGGGTTTCATAAACAGCAATATATGATTAACTTCGCTATCAAGATTAGTCGACGAATAAAGCTTACGCCAATTTAATTTTTTGCTTTATTAGGGGTATGCTTTTTGTGCAAATGCTGTATAATTCGCGCCCTGCCCAGTTACACCCACCTGTGGGAAGGTGGAAGAATCAATCGACTCGAAGGGGTCAGACAGTTGATTTTAGGTAGGTTTGAAACGTTATTAAGCAAACAATAGCGGGTCATAACCAAAGTAACGACGAATTATTTCGGTGAATTTAAAAAATGAAAACTTTTGTTGCAAAGCCAGAAACGGTAGCCCGTGACTGGTATGTGGTAGACGCCACAGACAAAACTCTGGGTCGCTTGGCTTCTGAAATCGCACTGCGTTTACGTGGTAAGCATAAGCCTGAGTATACTCCTCACGTTGACACTGGTGACTACATCGTAGTTATCAACGCTGAGAAAATTACTGTAACTGGTAACAAAGCGAAGGGCAAAATGTACTACGCTCACACTGGTTATCCTGGTGGTCTTAAAGAGACTAATTTTGAGAAGCTGCTTGCTCACAAGCCAGAAATGGTTCTTGAAAAAGCGGTTAAAGGTATGTTGCCAAAAGGTCCTCTGGGCCGTGCAATGTTCCGTAAGCTTAAAGTTTACGCAGGTGCTGAACACAAGCACACTGCTCAACAGCCTCAAGTATTGGACATTTAAGGAGCTTATCACATGGCAGATACTCAATATTACGGCACTGGCCGTCGCAAAAGTTCTACTGCTCGTGTATTCCTGCGTCCAGGTACAGGAAACATCACAGTAAACTCACGTGCTCTTGACGAGTACTTTGGTCGTGAAACCGAGTGCATGGTTGTTCGTCAGCCACTGGAACTGGTAGAAATGACTGAAAAGTTTGACCTGTACATCACTGTTAAAGGTGGTGGTTCAAACGGTCAGGCTGGTGCAATCCGTCACGGTATCACCCGTGCACTGATGGAATATGATGAAGCACTTCGTCCGGCTCTGCGTAAAGCAGGCTTCGTTACTCGTGACGCTCGTCGCGTTGAACGTAAGAAAGTGGGTCTTCATAAAGCACGTAAGAAACCACAATTCTCAAAACGTTAATACGTTTTTACAGAATGCAAAAACCCGGCTTATGCCGGGTTTTTTTATGGTGCGCCGGGCATGGCGCGTAGTGCTTTAGCACTGTTCGACTCACTGTGGTGGTGAGTTGATGACTTGGAGGTGGAAGTCCTCT
>MDTF01007033.1_pt1 | contig 60924 bp, 58 predicted proteins | sample 811191 | NCBI WGS metagenome assembly MDTF01 (sample SAMN05326649, study PRJNA326480) | marine metagenome | isolation source: seawater | place: Southern Ocean | collected 2011 | reverse complement strand
TTTTTTGAGTATTTTTTAAGTTCTAGAAAATTTTTTTGTGATAACTCGAATTTTGATAATAAATTATATCTTTTAAGGTTATTTTTTTTTATAACAAAATTTCTAGTTATAAAAGTTTGAAACTTTACAGCATCAACTCCTGCTTTTGATGCATATTTAATTAATTTCTTAGCATTTTTAACGCTACCCTCATGATTGTTGCCTATCTCAGCAATTATGAAAGTTTTTTTTTTTACTATTAAAAGATTTTAATCCCATAGTTTTTATTTATCTACTTATGCCATCCCAAAAATTTTTATACCAATTAATATATTCCTGATATCCAGATTCTATAGAATGATTTGCTTTGAAATTTAATAATCTCTTTGCCTTATCAGTTCTTAAGGTTCCTCTTTCTGGCATAAACTTTTCTCTTTCTTTATAATTAATTTTTATATTTTTAAATTCATTCTTAAGAATATCTATCAAATCATTAATTTTTCTTGCATTACCAGCCGTTATATTAAAAGTTTCATTTTTAGATTTTTCATTATCGCAACAATAACTAATTCCTCTCACTAAATCTTCAATGTACGTAAAATCTAATTTATCATTTCCATCACCATTGATATTTATTTCAAAGTTTTGAATAGCATTCTCTATAAAAATTTGACCAACTCTTCTACTAACACATCTTTCACCATATAAAGCTGATGGTCTTATTATAGTATAAGGTAAATCGAATACTTGATTATAAGATTTTACAATTAGCTCACCAGCATACTTTAAAGTTCCATATATACCTATTGGTTTACAAGCCGTTTCTTCATCAACTTCTTTTGTTTCAAAGTTACCATACACCATACTTGAAGATATATAGATTGTGTGAGTCTTTTTATTTTTAGCAAAATCAAGGGTATTCTCTAAAGTTCTTAAACTATGATCAAACGTAGTATGTGGATCTTTGTTTGATCTATTTGCATGAGATACTGCAGCTAAATGAATTATTATATCTGGATTTATTTGAGTATATAGCGCTGATATAGAATGATAGTTTCTTGCATCTTGAATTATTAAATCAATATTATTTTTTTTTAAAAGCTCAACCCTACTTTTTAAAATAGACCCATAAAGTTTTTGATTAACAACTTCTGTATTATCTTGAGAATAAATATTGTTTATTGATAAGCTATCAACAATTACTGGTTCATGACCTAATTTTGACAAATAAAGTGCTAGGTTATGACCTATAAAACCACAACCACCCACTAAAAGAATCTTTTTTTTTGAAATCATTTATTTACTTTTATTATGTTAGATAGAATTTTATCCTTGATGGCTCTATAGATGCATTTTAGAGAAAATCCAAGACTAATATAAATAACAACTGATAAGTCTATCTCTTTATTTAAATTCATTGATTTTATGAGCAATTTTTAAACAATCTTTAAGTGATAAATTATCATTTAGGGGCAAAGATACAATTTTCTTACATAGGTTTTCTGTATTTTTTAGCTCATCAAATTTTAGAATATTTGTGTAACCTTCATGTTTATGAAGAGGTTTAATATAATGTATAGAACTTCCAATTTTTTCTTTTTTTAGATAATTAATGAATTTTTTTCTGTTATTAACTTCAACTACAAATAAATGAAAAGCATGGAGTGTATTTTCTCTTATAGAAGGAAGCTTAATTTTGACGTTTTTAATTATTTTAAAATATTTTTTAGCAATAGATTGTCTTTTAGTTTGGTTTTTATCAAAAGATTTTAATTTATATAAAAGCAAAGAAGCTTGAATCTCATCAAGTCTAGAATTTATACCTTTATGATCTTTACATATTCGATTCTGCCAACCATATTCGGTAAGGCTTTTCATTTTGGAGTAGTATCTTTTATTATTAGTACATATTATTCCAGCATCACCTAATGCTCCCAAGTTTTTAGTGGGATAAAGAGAAAAAATAGACAAATTTTTCTTTATGCTTTTATTTTCAATATATTTAGCACCATGTGACTGTGAGCAGTCTTCTATAACAGTCAAATTAAATTTTTTTGCAATTTTATTAATATTCCTCATATCGGAAAGTTGCCCATAAATATGTACTGGTATTATATAGTTAATATTTATTTTTTTTTTTAAGCATATCTTTATTGTTTTTTCTAAAGATATTGGGCACATTGTATTAAAGTTTTTTTCTATATCACAAAATATGGGTGTCATTCCTGCTCGCAAAATTGCAGAAACGGTTGCTGTTGCTGTATGTGAAACTGTAATAGCAGCTTCATCATTTTTCTTTTTAAACAATCTTAATGAAACTTCAATTGCATCAGTTCCACTATTGCAACCTATTCCAAATTTAAAATTAAATTTTTTTGCAAACTGTTTCTCAAAATTAACAACATTTTTATCATTTACAAATTTTCCACTATTTAAAAAACTTTTAAAAATCTTAATATATTGATTCTTATTTTTTACTGTTAAATCATTAAAAGGTATGCTCATAGATTAATATTATATGAAGTATTTTTTATATTTTCCAAAATGACTTTTGTTAATATGAGTCAACCATTGAATATTTTTAGAATTTTTTATTTTAGAAAATATTTCTCGGTGATGATTCCAAGCAAATAGAATACAATATTTAATTTCGGTTTTGAAAAATTTTTTTGAATTGACAATTGGAATATGAGTCAAGGGTGTAAATTTATTAATTTTAGTTTTTGAGTTATCAAATATCATCTTGATATGACTTTTATTGATATTACAGAAATTTAATATCGTGGTGCTTTTTGAGGTAGCACCAAAGCCATAAATTACTTCATTATTATTTTTTATTTTTTTAATTTTATTGTAAAAGATTTCTTTGTTTTCCTTGCATTTCTTTGCAAATCTTTTTAATGAATTAATTGTATGGATTTGAAATTTTTTTTCTATTTTTAAATAGTTTGTTAGCCTTTGAGTTTTTTTAAGCTTTTTCTTACTTAAATAATATCTCATGGACCCACCGTGGGTAATAATTCTTTCTGCATCAAAAAGGTGAAAACCAAAATTTTTTGCTATCAATTCTACAGATGATAATGAAAAAATATAAATATGTTCGTCATAAAGCTGATCATAACTTGTTTTTTTGATCATATCTAACAAGTATGGTTCCTCAAAAATAAAATATCCATCACTAGATAATATCTTACTAACTGAATTGTACAATTCTTCTTGATTTGGTATATGGCAAATTACATTAGAGCCAAATATGACATTAAACTTTTTATATTTATTTTCAATTTGTTTTACAGATTTAGTGTTAAAAAATGAATTTATTACATTTAATCCTTTTCTTTTTGATAACTGGTATACGTTTTTTGAAGGTTCTACCCCTAAATGTCTGACCTCTTTAAAATTTTCTAAAAAAACTCCATCATTACAGCCAATTTCTAATAAAGAAATTTCTTTTTTTATCCTCTTAATTTTTTTAGATAATTTTTGAAAATGTTTTTTCATATCATTTGAGGTAGATGATATGAAAGCGTAGTTATCATTAAACATTTTTGATGGTTTTGGAAAATTATATATTTGGGCTAACCTAAACTTTTTGTTAAAACCAAGCTTTAAATCATAAGTGAAAATTTTTTTCTTAGTATCCTTTAAAAAGTCATTTGCCATAGGCATCTTTCCAAAGTTGATTACCTCTGTTAGATTATTTTTATTAAAATAGTTCATTTTTTAATTTCTCAAATTTTGGAAGCTTATTATCTTTTTGAGATAATATTTTTTTTCCTTTCGGCCACTTTATATTAACTGATTCATCATTATACACGAACCCTTTATCATATTTTGAATAAAATGGTTGAGAATTAAAATAAAGTATCACGCTATCTTTTAAAGCATAATATCCATGTGCAAATCCTTTTGGAACTATTATAAATTTATTACTACTTTCATTTAATTTATAGAATTTATAACTTCCAAAATTTTTTGAATTTTTTCTTAAGTCAACCAATACATCAAAAATCTCACCTTTTGCTACAAATACAGCCTGATCTTGAGGTTTTATTGTTTGTACGTGCATACCTCTGAGAACATTCTTTTTTGAATAGGTAATCAGAAAATGAATAGGTTTAAAGTTTAAACTTTTTTTTACATCAATTAAATAACCACGATTATCTTTAAATATTGAATTTGTTTTTTTTATAACTTTGAAGTATGATTTATTTAATATCATTTCTATATGCTGACAAAAATCTCTAAATTTTTTTTAACTCTATTTATATTCTTTTATGGCTATTTATACTTCTTATTTAAAAAAAAAAACCTTAAAAATATAAACTCATCATTTGTTAATGTTTATTGTTTAACAAAAGGATTGTCAAATTTAATATTGAATAGCTTAACAGTTACTAACTACAAAGTAAAAAAATTTTTTTCATTTAAGACTGTTTCTGATTCTGAAGACATCATAAATATACCAAAAAAAAATTTAAGTACTCAAAAAATTGTTACTGAGATTTCAGAAACAGGATATGCAATATTACCTGAGCATATAAAAAAAAATGATATAGATGAAATATTAAAAATTATTAATTATGCAAAATGTTCTTATATTCTTAATGATGAAATAATAAAATCTAATAGCATTTCAGAAGTTCCAGAAGCAGCCACTATAATAGATATTGAAGAAGATGAGCTGTTAAAAGTAAAGATAATTCAAGATTTAGTTCATAATCCTCTTTTTTACCATACAGCAAAAAAATATTTTAATTCAATTCCAATATTAACTAACGTAGGTCTTCGGATTTCAAAAATCTCTGATAACCCTGGTAATAGAGAGGCGCAACTTTATCACTTTGATCTAGATAGACCAAAATGGCTAAAATTCTTTATTTATCTTAATGACGTAGACAATAGGGATCATGGGCCACATTCTTACATAAAAGAATCACATAAAGTTTTTTCTAAACCCTACAAAATATTAATTAAAAGATATCAAAGAATATCTGATGAAGAGATATTTAAATTTTATAACCATGGAAATGAAAAAATAATTCTAGGAAAAGCAGGCACTCTAGCAATTGGTGACACATTGGCTTTTCACAAAGGTTATAATCCTAGAACAAAAATACGAAAAGTTCTTACTATAGAGTTTTCAAACTCATTATTTGGTTCTTATTTTGAAAACTATAATATTTCAAAAAAAAATTTTAAAAAAATATCAACTAATTTTGAAGAAAAATTTTATAGTAAATTTGTTTGAAGATTATCAGACTCCATTTCTTTTTTAAACTTAATATAATTTTTAAAAATTATTTTTTCCTCTACAAGAGAGTTAATGCCTATATTTTCTTTCTTATTTTTATTTAGATAGATAATATCTTCATAGTTTTTTATAGAACTATGCATTTTTTTTAATTCAACTTTGTTTAAATTGTTAAATCTTAAAAAAAATTTTCTAAAAGAGGGAAGATAGAGAAATAGGAAAACTCTATCAATTAATCTTAAAAACTTATCAAAGAAAAAATTTTGTTTTTTATTTACTGGTATATTAAGCAGATGATAATAGGTATGTATAAATTTATAACAATTTATTAATGCTTTTTTAGAAAACTTAAAATTTTTTGATTTATTATTTAAAAAGTACTTAAAATCATATTTACTAAAATTTGGAAAATGAGTAAAATAATCAGTCAAGTGGAATGTGGGTATGCCTAAGACTGAACTTTCTAATCCAACAGATGACCATGAATTCAATACTAAATCTGTTTCCAGTAATATATTATAAACAGATATATCATCCTTCATAGTATTTATTCTTAAATTATTGGGTAATTTTTTTAAACTTTTTAAAAAATGTGTGACACTAGAATTTTGAGAGTCTCTTGGATGTTGTCTTATTATTAAGAAATAATTTTTGTTGTTAGTCACAAATTTAATTGCTTTTTTTAGAGCATCAACTTGTGAAAATAGTAAATATTTTTCTGGGTTTTTGTAATATAGTAGAGAGGTGCCGGTAACCTCATCATAACTACTTGTAGATAAAAGCATAATTTTCTGATTTTTGTCAATTTTAAAATATTTTCTAACATCTGTATTTTTAGGGTCAATTTTTTTTGAAAAATTTCTCAATGCTTTAGATAAAAATGCATATCTAAAATGGTCTAAAGATATTTTGAGACCATCATGCTTAATTTCATGATTATTTGATATTTTCTTATAGTGTTTTTTTAAGTATCCTTGAGCTTCAAATGTACAATTTTTATACATATGCATATCGCTGCTTCTTAGTGAATTATTAGGACTAGCATCGATAGCATATGTTTTACATTTTAGTTTCTTAAAATATTCAACATAAAGTCTACTTAAAGAATAATGCCCATTTTCTGTAATCAAAATATCTGGTTTAAATTTCTCAATAATTTTATTTAATGCAAAAATATTAAAAAGAATGTTTTTCATTGACATTTTTAATCGATTAAACTCAAAAATACTTAATTCAAAATCTTCTTTTCTAAACTCAATAAAATTTTCATGTACTGAAATTCTTCCAATTTTAAAACTTTGATATTTAAATTTTAGAAAATTTTTTCTAGTAATTTTTTTTAAAATTAGTTCAATATTTTTTTTATCATCATCATTTAAATAATCTTCAATTATAAATTCTTTTTTATCTTTATTATAATATTTTCTATTTGAAATGCATCTTGTGCAAATTTGTTCCTTAGAAAACTTTCCAGAATGAGCCTGTATAGCAACACAATTTTCGTTTAAAATTGAGTTACAGCTAATTGATCTAATATCTGCATTTTTAAAAATTTTTTCTTTTAAAAAATAACTGTTCTTTGCCCAATCAATTATTCCATAGTATGGTGAAAAAAAAAGTATTTTATTCATAGTAAAAATTATTTATTAAAATTTTTTTAAAATTATCACAATATTAATTAATTGACTAATTTTAGTTACCACAATATTGTTAAATTAATTCTATACTTTACAGAAACTTATTAATGACAAAAATAGACACAAGTCAATTTACAAATATTTTAGATAAGTTTAATATAAAAAAAGGCAGTAATATTTATGTTGGAGTTGACATGATTATACTTGTAAAATTGCTAAACCTCAAATCAAGAAATCTAAGGCTAATTGCAGATTTGTTTTTGAAATTTCTGTTAAGTAGTGTTGGAAAATCTGGTACTGTGGTAATCCCAGTATTTAACCTTGATTGCGTTTCTAAAAAAGAATTTGATCAAAAAAATAGTCCTGGTCAAAGTGGAATGTTTGGTAATCTACTTTTAAAAAAATATTACAAACATAGAACAAAGCATCCCATGTATTCTTTTTTAGTATTTGGAAATAAATCTTTAAAGTATATGAAAATTAACAATAAAAATGCTACTGGTAAAAATTCTTTATGGAAAAATTTTAATAATGATAACTTTGAATTAATTACATTTGGACACCATTATGTGAGATCATTCACTCACGTACATTATCTGGAAAACCTAGTAAATGTTAGTTATCGTCTTAATAAGACTTTTCAGGTAAACTACACTGATGTCGATAGAAAAAAATTTACAGCAAACTACTCTTTTTTTGCAAGAAAATTAGATATATGTGAATTTTCTAGCATAACAAAAAATTGTGATAGAATATTTTTTAAACACAATATAGCAAAATTTGAATATCAAAATGGGCTTATTTACTTTAAGTTAAATTTAAAAAAGGCATCGAACCTTATTCTTAAAAGTTTTAATAAAAATTCAAATAATTTAGTTTCATATATAAAGATAGGAAAAGAGCATAAAAATAAAAATATTTTAAGTGGTGAGGATGGAACCACATTTAATTTGGAAAAAAAATATATACTAAAAAAAATATAATATATAATTTTTAGAATTTATGAGTAATATTGATAAATATAATCAATCCTTTATTGAAACTTTTTCTATTAAAAAAGATAAGTTAAAAAAATTGAAATATAACTCAATCTCAAAATGGGACTCAATAGGTCATATGTCTTTGATTGGAAGTTTAGAAGACACTTTCAATATTAGTATGGAAATGGATGATATAATTGATTTTAGTTCTTATGAATTTGGGAAAAAAATATTAAAGAAATATAAGATAGTTATTAAATAATGAGTCCCTTTAGTTTGGATGAAAAAGAGTTGCTGCTTTATCAACCAAATAGACCCCCATTTTTAATGATAGATTATGTTACTGAGGTCTCACCTGGTAAATATGCAAATGGTTTTAAAAATTTAGATGAAGATGAATGGTTTTTCCCAATCCATTTTCCTGGAAATCCTAATATGCCAGGTGCTCTACAATTAGAGGCGCTTGCTCAAATGTTAACTGTTGCAATTACTACATTGCCAGATTTACAAGGAAAAGTTACTCATGCTATATCTCACACAGTAAAATTTAAAAAAGAAGTCTTACCTGGAAGAAAATATGAGATTAAAACTAAAATTAATTCATGGAATAGAGGAATTTGCAGAGGAATTGGACAGGGATTTACCGATGGAGAAGTAGCCTGTGAGGCTGAGATGATGATAACTATACCAGAAATTTTAAAAAGTTTTTTACCAAAAAAATAATACCAAACTTTAAAAATGTATTAATGCAAAATAAGCCCAAAGTTATAATAATTGGCTCAGGTGCAAGTGGGTCAGCTGCAGCTTGGAATTTAAGTAAAAGCTCATTTAACATTATATGTTTTGAGCAAGGACCAGATTTAAAAAAAAAATCTTACTCCTCAAATAGTTTAAAATGGGAAATTTTAAAAAAAAAATTTTTTAATCCAAATCCAAATATTAGAAAAATGAAAAATGATTTTTCTATTGATGATAAAAACTCCCCAATATCTATTGCAAATTTTAATGCCGTAGGAGGATCAACAATTTTATATAATTGTCATTTTCCAAGATTCCATACCTCAGATTTTAGAACTAAATCCTTAGACAATATTGGGGAAGATTGGCCAATTACATACAAAGATTTAAAAAAATATTATGATCAAAATGATAAAATTATGAATGTATGCGGTGTAGAGGGTGATCCTGTTTATCCAGATATAAAAAACCTAAATATGAACATACCACTTGGTAAAGCTGGCATGAAAATTGCCAAAGGCTTTAATAAATTAAAATGGCATTGGTGGCCATCTTATAGTGCGTATTTATATAATTATAAAAAAAAATTGAATTTTGAAAGATCAACAGCAAATAATACTTACCTATCAAGAGCAATAAAGAATGGAATAAAAATTAAAAAAAACTCTCAGGTTGTAGAGATTGTTGTAGATTCAAAAAATAATGCAAAAGGAGTTTTTTATAGAGACTCCAATAGAGAGAAAAAATTTGAGTCTGCAGATATTATACTGCTTGCAGCTGGGGGAGTAGGCACACCAAGAATTCTACTTAATTCGAAAAGTAAAAAATTTCCACATGGGTTAGCTAATAGTTCTAAATTAGTTGGTAAAAACCTTATGCTTCACCCATTAGGTTATGTAGAGGGTGTATTTAAAAAATTTCTAGCAAGTAATGTGGGTCCTGAAGGCTGCTGCTTGGCCTCACACGAGTTTTATGAAACTGACAAAAAAAGAAATTTTAAAAGAGGCTATTCTATGCAAATTCTAAGAGGTGCAGGACCATTAGATACAGCAACCAGATTAAATAAATTAAAAAAAATTACTTTTGGTAATAAATTTCACAGTAATTTTTTTAAATTTTTTGGTAAAACATTTGGTATAGCGGTAATATGTGAAGATTTACCTGATGAAAAAAACAATGTTACACTAGATCATAATAATTTAGACCAAAATAATATGCCTGGGATAAAAATTAATTATAAATTAAGTAAAAATTCAAAAAATATGATGAGACATGGATTAAATAATGCTAAAAAAATTTTAGTTAAATCAGGAGCAAAATTTCTTTATGGGTATGGACCAGTAAAAAATACAGGTTGGCATATTATGGGTACCACAAAAATGGGTACTAATCCAAAAAAGTCAGTAGTAAATCAATTTGGGCAATGTCATGATGTAAAGAATTTATTTGTTGTTGACAGTAGTATTTTTGTAACTTCTAGTGGGGTAAATTGTATGTCAACAATTCAAGCGTTAACATTGAAAATCACTGAAAATATTAAATCTAATTTAAAAAGTTTATTAAAAAATTAAATGACAAATCAAAAAATTTATAAAGAAATTATTAAAGTTTTAATTGATCAAATGATACCAGTTAATAAAAAATATAAAATGCCAAAAGCTTCAAACGCAATAAATATTGATCAATTTTATAATAAAATTAAGAAAAACAAAGATACTATAAAAGAAATTAAAAAAATTTTTATAAAAAATAATTTCAAAGTTAATTCTAATATTAAGAGTTTTTCTAATGAAATATTTAAAAATCAAGATTTACAAAATAATATAAGTGACCTTTTATTGGATGATTATTTTACCTCAATAACTATTGATAAGATTTTAAAAAAAAAATGTAATACTATTTCTTTTGGGACCAAAAAAGACCAAACAGTTGAAAAATATTTAATTAAAAAAGTAAGATAATAATATGATGTTTAAAAATAAAACAGTTTTTATCACAGGTGTTAACCGGGGGTTAGGAAAGCATACTTTTGAAAGATTTCTTAAAGAGGGAGCAAATTTAATATGTACAGTTAGAAAGAGGGATATAAAATTTTCTGAATACTTAAAAAAAATCAAAAAAAAATTTAACAATAAGATTAAAGTTTTGTATTTTGACCTTGAAAACAGAAATCAAATTATTAATAATTTAAGTAAATTAAAAAAAAAAAATTTAACAATAGATATACTTGTTAATAATGCAGGTTTTGCGAGTGGATCAATTTTAGAGATGACTAGTATTAATAATATTGAAAAAATTTTCAAGATAAACTATTTTTCTCAACTTTTGATTATTCAAAAGTTGTTACCCTTTTTAAAAAAATCCAACAATGCTTCTATAATTAATATAGTTTCTATTTCAGGTTTTTTAGACCATAGAGGAACATTGGCTTATGGATCGAGTAAAGCTGCATTTGCATTTGCAACAAAAGTTATGGCTAACGAGTTTTTGGCATACAAAATAAGAGTTAATGCGATTGCGCCAAGTGCTATAAATACAGGTATGTTAAAAAAAATGGATATAAGATCAATAAATCAGTTACTTAAAGATACAAATTTAAAAAAACCACTAATGGTTAGTTCTGTAGTCAAAAAAATATTATTTTTATCTTCAATAGAATCTATAAATTTAAATGGAAAAATTATCAAAAAATTTTAAAAATGAAAAAAAATTACTTATCGTTAAATCAATTAAAAAATAAAATGATCAAAACAATCCTAGAAACCAGCTATAATTCTGGAGAAGCATCACATATTGGGGGTGCACTATCAATGGTAGATATATTGACTGTGTTATACAAAAAAATCATTTCAATTAATTTAAAAAAGCCTGAAGATAGATTTATTCTAAGCAAAGGTCATGGATTTTTAGGGTTACTAAGCATTCTGCATTGTATGAAATTTATAAAAAAAAAAGATCTGATGACTTTTCAAAAAGATGGTAGCAATTTAATTGCACACCCTATTGTTAATCCAGAATTAGGCATAGAATCCTCAAATGGAAGTCTAGGACAAGGTTTATCTTTTGGTGTTGGTCTTGCTATAGCTTACAAAAAAAAAAATAAAAAAAATTCAATATATGTATTGGTGGGTGATGGAGAATGTTATGAAGGCTCAATTTGGGAAGCAGCAATTTCTGCAACAGAAATAAAATTAGACAACCTAGTTGTGATTGTTGATTGTAACGGCTACCAGAATGATGGTGCTATAGGAAATAAAATGGACTACAGAAATCTTAAAAAAAAATGGCAAGGATTTGGATGGCATACAGTTAGTTGTAATGGGCATAATTTTAAAGAGATTGAAATTGCTCTACGAACAAGAAAAAAAAATAAGCCAGTTGCTGTGATTGCTAAAACTGTAAAAGGTAATGGTATTTCTTTTATGGAAAAAAATAATGATTGGCATCATGGAAGATTAACAAAAAAATTATTTCAAGACTCAATCAAAAAGTTATGAGTAAATTAAAAAAAAAAAATATACTGCAATTAGCACAAAATTATTCAAGATTTGGTCCTAGGGCTATGTTTGGACAGTTCATGTTAGAGATAGCCAAGAAAAATGAAAAATTGATGGTTCTTTCTGCAGATTTGGGAAGATCTTCTGGTCTTGATAGATTTAAGAAAGAATATCCAGATAAATATTTATCAGTTGGAATTTCTGAGCAAAATTTAATTGGTGTGGCCGCAGGTTTAGCAAAAGAGGGTTATAAAGTTTTTGTAACTTCTTTCGCACCCTTTTTATCGATGCGAGCAATTGAGCAAGTAAGAATGAACTTAGGGTATATGGAGCTACCTGTTAATTTAGTTGCTCTTGGCAGTGGAGTATCAATGGGGTTTTTGGGAAATAGCCATTATGGTTTGGAGGATATTTCTATGATTAGATCTATACCTAATATAAATATTTCTAGCCCTGCAGATGGGATAGAACTAAAAAAAATTTTAAATGATTATGCTTCTAATAATCGTGGTCCATCTTATACAAGACTCACAGGAATTCCAGGTAGTCCCTATGTATATGAAAAGGATTATAAATATAAATTTAATAGTTATGTAAAACTCAAGAGTGGCAAGGATTTATTAATACTAGCTACTGGATCAATAGTATCTCAAGCTTTAATAGCATCAAAGTTATTAATGAATAAAAAGATAGATTGCACAGTAGTGAATTTGAATACTTTAAAGCCCTTAAATAATAATATTCATAAATTAATTAATTCGTTTAAGGATATAGTTACAATCGAAGAACACTCTATAATAGGTGGACTTGCAAGCATAATTTCAGAAATTATTTCAAAAAATAAACTAAATCCAAAACTATTGAATATTGCTCTACCAGATAGTTTTGACAAAAGCGGAAGCTATAACTATCTTTTAAATTATCACGGTTTAACTGGAGTAAAAATTGCTAAAAGAGTGGCAAAATTTTTACAAAACTAAGTAATGATTTGATTATAAATGTTATTTCAAAATTTTAAAAAATATAAAAAAAATACAGCATTAATATCAAGTTTGTCAAAAATAGTTACTTATGGGGATATCGATGTCCAATATCAATTTGTTAAAAAAAAAATCGCAAAAAGAAGTTTAATATTATTAATTTCTGAAAATACTTTAGGTCTTATAGTTAATTATATTACTCTTTTAAAAAATGATTGTATAATTCAATTAGTAGACTCTAAAACAAAATTAAGTGAAATAAAAAATTTAATCAACTTATATAAACCTAATTTTATTTGTAGCTCAGATAATTGGTTTAAAAAAAATGAATTAATAGGTATTAATTTAAGGAATGTTTGTAATAGTTTTCAAACATCAATTCATAGAACTAACTTTTCTAAAAAAATAAAGTGCCATAATAATTTATCAATATTAATGCCTACATCTGGTTCAATGGGAAGTAAAAAATATGTAAGAATTTCAAAAGAAAATATATATCAAAATACTAAATCAATAGTAGCATATTTAAAATTAAAACAGGGAGATAGGTCAATTACATCAATGCCGTTCTGTTATAGCTATATGCTTTCTGTAATAAATACTCACTTAGAGTCTGGTAGTTCAATTTTTGTCACAGACGAAACTATAGTACAAAATAGATTTTGGGAATCATTTAAACAAAATAAGATAACTAATTTTAATGGTGTTCCTTACCATTATGATATTTTACTAAAACTAGGCTTAAATAAAGTTTTTAAAAAAAATTTAAGGTTTTTAACGCAAGCAGGTGGTAAATTAGACAACATTAAAGCAAAAAAAATTTTTAATTTTTGTAAAAAAAAAAAAACAGATTTTTTTACAATGTATGGGCAAACTGAAGCATCGCCGCGAATATCATATTTACCATTTAGATATAGTTCAAAAAAAATAGGAAGCATTGGTAAAGAAATAATTGGAGGAAAAATTTTCTTAATAGACAGGAATAATAAGAAAATTAATAAAAGTAACGAAATTGGAGAATTAATTTATAAAGGAGACAATGTGTGCATGGGGTATGCGTATAATCATAAAGATTTACTTAAAGGAGATTTAAATAATAAGATTTTAAAAACAGGTGATTTAGGATTTTTTGATGATGATAAATTTTATTATATAACTGGAAGAAAAAGTAGAATTATAAAGATATATGGAAATAGATTTAATTTAGATGATATTGAGGAACAATTATTGAAAAAAAATATTCATGTAGCATGTAAAAATCTTAATGATAAATTGATAATTTATAGTACAAAGAATTATTCAGAAAAAACATTATTAAAAAATATTTATAAAATTATACCATTAAGTAAAATTAATATTAATATACAATTTATTTCGAAAATTCCACGTCACAGTAATGGTAAAATTGATTATAAAAGTATAAATTTAAAACATGATTAATTTTAAAAAAATATTTTCTCATAAACCATTTGCACTCAACGAAGAACAAAAAAAGTCACTTTTTTTTAATAATCAAAAAAAATTATCAAAATACCATTATAAAAACTGTCCAGAGTATAAGAATATTTGTGATAATATGTTCAAAAAAATAGATAAATGTGTTTCTTTAGAAGAGCTTCCATTTGTTCATGTAAACGTTTTTAAAGAATTAAATCTAAAATCAACTGGTGAAAAAAATTTATCAAAAATATTACACTCTTCTGGAACCTCAGGAAAATCTAAATCAAAAATAAATATTGATCGAAATACATCATTACTACAGTCCAAAGCTCTAATAAATATTTTTTCATCAATTATTAAAAAAAAAGCAACCTTTTTTTTTATTGAAGATTCTATAGAAGGAAATCAAAGCTCTATTTCTGCAAGTATTGCAGCTATAAGAGGATTTTCTCAAATGTCTAAAGAAACAGTTTTTATATTTAAGAAAAATAAATTACAAATTAATCTACTTATTGATTTCATAAAAAAAAACCCTGAAGAAAAATTTGTTATTTTTGGTTTTACAAATAATATTTGGACAAATTTACTCCAAATGTTAAAACAAAAAAGAATGAGCTTATCAAAAAATAATGGAATGTTAATTCATGGGGGAGGGTGGAAAAAATTAGAAAATATCTCCATAAGTAAAATGGAATTTAATAAAAATATAAAAAGAACTGTTGGTATTAAAAAAGTCCATAATTATTATGGAATGGTTGAACAGACAGGATCTGTATTTTTAGAATGTGAGAAGGGTTTTTTCCATTGTTCAATATTTTCACAAGTTTTTATTAGGAATATGAATCTATCTATTGCTAAAAAAAAAGAAATTGGTCTTATTCAGACACTGTCTTTATTACAACTTAGTTATCCAGGTCACAACATATTAACTGAAGATCTGGGTAGAATTGAAGGTGTCGATAATTGCAAATGTGGAAGAAAAGGAAAATTTTTTTCAGTTTTAGGAAGAGTGCAAGGAACAGAAAAAAGAGGTTGCAGTGATGCTTAAATATGATCAAAAAGTAAAAAAAGAAGTAGAGATTGTTATAGGCAATTTAAATATTTCTAATAAAGTTAATAAGATTTTTGATCCAAAAACTATTGATTTTTTAGATGAAATTTCGAAAGAAATTTTTAAAAAAAACAAAAATTTAAATTTTCAAGATTTGGTAACTTTTGCCTTTTGGATCAGGAAAAAAAATATATTAAAAATTTCCAACAATTACCTGATGAAAGATCAAATGATTGGTTGTGGATTAGCTTTTCATATATGTCCATCTAATATACCAATGAATTTTGCTTATTCTTTAGTTTTTGGATTATTGTCTGGAAATAATAATATACTAAGACTACCCTCAAAAAAATTTATTCAAACCAATGTTTTATGCACAGTCATTAATCAAGTTTTAAAAAAAAAAAAATATAAAATTTTTAATAAAAGGATTTGTCTAATTAAGTATGAGAAATCTGATGAAATTTCATCTTATTTTTCTATAAAATCAGATATTAGAATAATTTGGGGTGGAGATAGGACAATCAATCAATTTAAAAAATATACTACTTCACCTAGCTGTATAGATATAACTTTTCCTGACAGATATTCTATATCTGTTTTGGGATCAAATAAATTAATAGAATTATCTAATGAGGAATTTAATCGAATTGTTGAGCGGTTTTATAATGATACTTATATAATGGATCAGAAAGGTTGCTCATCTCCTCAGGCAATTATATGGTTTGGAAAAAAAAGAAAACAAGTAAAAGCTAAATTTTACGAGACACTATCAAAAGTAGCTAATAAAAAATATGATCAAACTTTAGCAACAACTAACGAAAAAATCTCAAATTTGTCGGTAATAGCTGCAAAATCAAATGCTAATTTTCAAATGCATTATAAAAACTTTAATTTAGTAACAGTAAAACCTAAAAAATTTAATACTGAGATTGAAAAAATACGACCATACAATGGAACATTTGTTGAAATAAATTTAGAAAGTATAAAAGCAATCAAAAAAATAATATCAAAAAAATGTCAAACAATCACATATTATGGGATTAAGCATAATGAATTAAAAAATATTATTATAAATTCTGGAACTTTAGGAGTTGATAGAATTGTACCTGTAGGAAGGGCTCTAGATATGAGTTTAGTTTGGGATGGAAAAGACTTAATTTATTCCTTATCAAGAATAATAGCAAATTAATGATTAATATTTTAAAAAAAGCAGAAATAAAAAAAATTTTAAAAATTAAGGACCCTTTTTTAATGATAGATAAAGTTAAAATTATTTCCAAAAATAGATTAGCAGAGGGAGTAAAGGTACTTAGAAAAGATGATTGGTATTTTAAATCCCATTTTTTTAATAACGACCCAGTTATGCCAGGAACACTACAAACTGAAGCTATGTTACAAACTACAATTGCAACACTTTATGAAAAAAACAAAAAGATCAAAAAATATCTTATAATAAAATCTGAAACTAATTTTTATTTCAAGATATCAAGTCCTTGTACTCTTATAATTAAATTGAAAATAATTTCAAAAAAAAAAGGTGTAATTCTTAGTGAAGGTACAATATTTTCAAAAGATAAAAAAGTCAGTCATGGAAAATTTAGATTTATTGACCCAGAAAACTTTAAAATAAACTGATAAAAATGAAAACGAAAAATTCTTTCTTAAAGAAAAGTAAAGCATTAATAATTAAAAAAACTAATAAAAAATTCAATTTAATAATTGGTGATATAAGTTTAGGTAATTTAATGAAAGACGAAGTTGTTATAAAAGTTTTTTATACCTGTTTTAATTTTAAAGATATTTTGATTGCTAAAGGCAATCCTGGATTGGTAAGAAATTACCCTCATGTTCCAGGAATAGACTGTACTGGAAGAGTCTATTTTTCAAATTCAAATAAATTCAAAAAAGGAGACAATGTTATGGTAATTGCCAGGCCATCAGGAGTAAATTCATTTGGAACAATGTCTAACTATTTTGTTTCTCCGTCCAAATGGATAGAAAAAATTCCATCTAAATTTAATATGAAGATGCCAATTATTTTTGGTACTGCAGGTTTTACTGCAATGTTGGCAGTGCAGAATATAATTAAAAATAAGATTAATAAAAGTTTGCCTATTTTGGTTACTGGTGCAACTGGAGGTGTAGGTTTAATGTCAATTTTTTTTTTAAATAATCTTGGGTACAAAGTTTTTGCTGCAACAACTAATGTTAAAAAAAATTCTAATTTTCTCAAAAAAATGGGTGTAGAACAGGTTATTGATTTGAAACAATTCAACAAGATTATTGATTTACCTATCTTAAAAATAAAATATGGCGCAATAATTGATAATGTTGGAGGAAATGTAGTTTCTTATGGATCAAGAGAATTGTGTCAAAATGGAATATTGATTTCTGTAGGAAACGTACAAAGCAATCATTCTAAGATTAATATCTTACCCTTGATCTTACGAGGTATCAAAATTATAGGTATTAACGCTGAGAATGTTTCTAATGTTTATAGAAAAAAAATATGGCTCGATATCCATCAAAATATAGATAATAAAAAACTAGATTCACTTTACACAAGTTATAATTTTAAGAAAGTTGTAAAAATTTTTAAAAAGATGTTAAAAAATGATTACATTGGAAGAGTTATCTTTAAAATTTAGTCATAAGAAAAGTAATAATAATTATTTGAAATTTTTTTTTATAATTTGATCATTCCAAATAAAATCATGATATCTTTCTATGGACCAATTCATGAGCACTGTTCTAAACTTTATACCATATTGATCGTATTCTTCTTGATGGATTCTTTTGCCAAGCATTAGAGCATATAACTCAACCTTATTAACATCATTAATTGAATTAAACTTCAGATTTGTCATATAGCCGTTAGTTACATTATAATTATTTTTTTCTTTTAAAAATTGTAAGTAGGAAACACTTTCAGGAGAGTTTTTTCTATCAGATAGTATCTTAGCTCCAAAATTTATTTCAAAATTGGAAAATAGAAAAACTGACAGTACAACAATACCTAAATTTAATTTAAGGTTATTTTTGTTAAAAGAGGTTTTTAAAATAATATACGTAAGAAGAAGCGGCATGATAAAAAGAATATGTTGTACCTGAGATGTTGATTTGTTTCCAAAAATATTTTCATTTCTCAAAAAAAATAAGATAATAAATGAGAAAGTTACAAAATACAAAAATACATGTTTTTTTTTATAGTTTTTTAATATTAGAGCAAAGGGTATTATAAAAAAAAATAAAAAAACTATTAAAAATTTAAAGATATCAAAATTAATTTTATCTTTTTGTAATTTATATGCCTCAACTATATTCTGTAAATTAGTATCAATTTTTTCAAAATTAAGAATATAATTATTATTCAAGAATTCAAAATTTTGAAAAAAACTTCCCAGTGGAATCGAACTACTCATTAATAGTGTTTGATAATAGTCACTTAAAATAAAAGGATTAAATATTGAAAGGGTAAAATTTGCCACAGGTTTGTCTATTATTATCCAGGTCAGCATATTTAAAAAAACAAATAACGATAAGATATAAAATAAAATATCTTTTCTAACTTTTTCATGTTTAAAGAAATAATAAATAGGAAAAACAACAAAAATAAACATTATACCAGGTTTCGTAACTAATAAAAAAAGAGATAAGTAAGAGTTAAATTTAATCGATGTTTCTTCAGTATTTTCAAAATTAGCTAAAAATAAAATAAAAATTAGTACTGTAAATATTCCAGAATACATCAGAGAGTATGCAATATAGCTTTCAAAAGCATATAACAAGGTGATGAATAATAGAAAAATAAAGATATAATTTATTTTTTTATAATTATTATTTACTTGATAAAATAAAAAGCTAGCAATTGTTAAAATATTACAAATTAACAAATATCTGATTTCTAAAAGAGAACTTAATGTCAAGTCGGTAACTAGAATTGATGCAGAACTTAGTACAGATGTAGGAAATAGAGGGTGAGCAGCGAGTTTTGCTGGATAGTATGTAAAATTTTTAATATTTCCAATATAGTCTGAAAGGTACAGTTCTATTGAGGGGCTCCAATAAACTATATCATGAGCCTCGTAGACGAAATTTTTAAAATGAAACTCTTTAAAAAAAATAATAAAGAAAATATTTATTAAAATAAAAATTATTAAATGTTTAAATGATTTTTTAGTTTTAAAAATTATTTCTAAATATTTTTTTTTAAATAAAAAAAAGATCAAATTTAAAATTAAAATTAAAAATATAAAATCATAAACATAGCCAGGAACAAACCTTGCTAGTATTGGTATTAATATTGCTATAGAAAATAAAGCTGTTAAGTAGCCAATTAATACCCTGTTAATTAAATTATATCCCAAACATAAAATAAGGAGTTGTGCAAAAAAATATTGTATATATATGTAAATACTCACTATTTTATTATATATGTTTTCAAAATAAAATTAAATAAAAATAATCTTGACTGATCTCAATAAGTATAATGAATTATTTTCTGAAAAAGGTTTTTTTGTAATTGAAAAACTATTAACAAAAAATTTTGTTAAAAAAATTTTAAAGGAAATTTATGAAGCAAAAAATACTGATAAATACTTCGATAGTAAAAAAAATCTTAGAAGAGTTGAAAGACTTTATAATAAAGGTAAAACTTTAAAAATTTTAAATTCAAAAATCTTATTTTTATTAAATAAAATATTTAAAGAAAATTTTTTAATTTTTAAAGATAAATTTAATGCCAAACCTCCAGGTGGAGATGGTTTTTTTGCTCATTTTGATGGAGTATTCAAATTTGTTAATCCGGATAATAAAAAAAAAAACGGTTGGTATGAGTATTCTGATTTTTTTATAAATGTTTTAATTGCTCTTGATGACTGTAATAAAAAAAATGGCTCAATAGAATTGTCCAAACTTCATAGAGGTAATTTTAAGGATTTGTTAAAAAAAACAAAAAATGATGGTACACCTGCATTAAATAAGACAACATTATCTAAAACCAAATTTAATCTAATCAATTTAAAAGTTGGCGATATGGTATTTTTTTCTAATACATGCCCACATCAATCAAAAAAAAATGAGTCAAATAAAAATAGAAGAGTTCTTTATTATACTTACACAAAATCAAAATATAAATCTAAATATTTTCAATACTATCGTGATAAAAAAACAAGTAAAAATAAACTCAAAGCATTAGAGGAGAAGTAATTATGAAATGTATCTTTTTTAATTATATATGTTTATGAAATGCCTTTTTTTATGTACACATTAAAGATATTAATTAAAAACTATTTATTATGAAAATAAAAAAAGTTTACGTCGGATTGTCTGCAGATATTTTACACAAAGGTCACATAAATATTCTAAAAACTGCTAGCTCATACGGTGATGTGTATGTTGGACTTTTAACAGATCAGGCTATAGCAAGTTACAAAAATATACCTTATTTAGATTATGAAAAAAGAAAGGTAGTCATTGAAAATATAAAATATGTGAAAAAAGTAATACCTCAAAAAACATTAGATTACGTTGAAAATCTTAACTTGATTAAACCTGACTATGTGGTTCATGGAGATGATTGGAAAGTCGGTGTTCAAAAAAAGACCAGAGAAAGAGTAATTAAAGTATTAAAAAAATGGTCAGGAAAGCTTATAGAGCCAAAATATACTAAAGATATATCATCTACTATAATTAAGAAAGAAGTGGCAAATATTACATCCTCACCAGAAAATAGAATTTCTAGACTAAAAAGATTAATGAATTCTAAAAATATTGTTAGAATTCTGGAGTCTCACAATTCACTAACTGGACTAATAATTGATAAAATTAGTGTAATTAAAAATAATAAAAAAATAGAATTTGATGGAATGTGGTCGTCGAGCCTTACAGACTCTGCAACAAAAGGTAAACCTGACAACTCATCTGTGGATTTTTCATCAAGAATTACTTCCTTAAATGAAATGATGGATGTCACATCAAAACCATTAGTTTTTGATGCTGATAACGGTGGTCAATTAGAACACTTACCATTTCTTGTAAGATCTTTGGAAAGATCAGGAGCATCAGCAATAATTATGGAAGATAAAATTGGTCTTAAAAAAAATTCTTTGTTTAAAAATCAAACTGATACCAAACAAGACAAACCCCAACTTTTTGCAAAAAAAATTAAAATGATATGCAATTCAAGACAGTCAAAAGATTTTATGGTTATAGCTAGGATTGAAAGTTTTATATTAGGCAAAGGGTTAAATGATGCTCTAAAAAGAGCTGAGATATATTCAAAAGCAGGTGCTGATGCAATTTTGATTCATAGTAAGGAGAAAACCCCAGCAGAAATATTTTCTTTTGCAAGAGAGTTTAAAAAAAGTAAAAATTTTAAACCTTTGGTTTCAGTTCCATCAACTTATTCAAAGGTTTATGAAAAAGATTTGATTAAGAATAATTTTAAACTTGTAATCTATGCCAATCAACTATTAAGGGCTGCATATCCAGCCATGCAAAATGCTGCAAAAACAATTTTAGATAAAAGTCGTGCTTTTGAAATTGATAAAAAAATTATTCCAATAAAAGAAATTATTAATTTAATTAAAAATGATTAAAGTTAGCGCTTTAATTAACTTGATAAAAAAAAATGGCAGTAATTTTTTTGCAGGTGTACCAGACAGTGTTCTTAAGGAGTTATCTTCTTCATTACAAAATAAGAGTAAAAAAAACCATGTAATTGCTACGAATGAAGGCTCTGCAGTGTCTTTAGGGATTGGACATTATCTTTCAACAAGAAAAATACCTTGTGTATATATGCAAAATTCAGGTTTATCTAATGCACTAAATCCCTTAATTTCAATAGCACATAAGATGGTTTACTCTATACCACTAATCTTAATTATTGGATGGAGAGGATCACCAAGAGTTAAAGACGAACCTCAACATAATGTAAAAGGAAAAATTACAGAAAAAATTTTAAAACTTTTAAATATAAAATATACCATCTTAAGATCTAATTCAGACCTTAAAAAATTTGATAAACAAATTAAAGCAGCAAAAAAAAACAAAACAACTGTAGCTTGTTTAATAGAAAATGAGACTTTAGAAAAAAATAAAAAAAAAGTAAAGAAAAAAGATTATTACAAACTAGACAAAAAATTTTTTCTAAAAACTTTATTAGAAAGCTTAGAAAGAAAAACAAAGATTATCTCAAGTACAGGTTATAATTCTAGAGAATTAATGTACCTTAGAACTAAACATCAACATAAAAATAGTAAAGACTTTTATATGGTTGGTGGCATGGGACACACAGCATCAGTTGCACTTGGTTATTCTCTGTCTAGTAAAAATAAAACTATATGTGTTGATGGTGATGGTTCATTTTTAATGCACCTCGGTTCAATTAAAACAGCAGCAACTTTTGCTAATAAAAACTTTAAATATATATTGCTAAATAACAATTCTCATGACTCTGTTGGGGGTCAAAGTACTTATGCGAATAGTATTGATATGGAAAAATTTTCTAAAAGTTTAGGATTTAAGAAATTTTATTGTATCAAAGATAAAAAAAATATAAAAAAAAATATAAAAAAATTCCTCACTGGAAACAGCTTAAATTTTTTAGAGGTAAAAGTAGCAAATAATAAAATAAAAGATTTACCAAGACCAACTGACCTAATTGAGGTAAAAAATCAATTTATGATATAGATGATTAGTACCACTGAAGACATTAGAAAATTTATTAATGATAGAAGTTTTAAAAGAATTTTTTTACTATGTGGAAAAAAATCTTTTGTAATTTCTGGTGCAGAACAATTTTTTAAAAAAACAATAAGTAATAAAGAAATTAAGTTTTTTTATAAAAATTCAGAGTTACCTATTCTTGCAGAATTAATTGATATAATAAATGCAATTAAAGAATTTAAGCCTGATTTAATTTTAGCAATAGGAGGTGGTGCTGTCATAGATTATGCAAAGATAGCTAATACAATAGATGTAAGGGCGGATCTTGCAGATTTAATTGTCAATTATTCATATCCATTTAAAAAAAAGTACACAAAATTAGCTGTCATCCCAACTACAGCGGGATCAGGAGCTGAAGTTACTTCTAATGCTGTTATTTATGTTGATGGCATCAAGCATTCTTTCGAAAGTGAATTGTTAGTACCCGATAACTTTTTTCTTATTCCTGATTTTTTAATTTCAGCACCAAGTAAAATCAAAGCATCAGCAGGATTTGATGCTATAGCTCAAGCTTTAGAGTCCTTAGTTTCAAAAAAATCAAATGATTTAAGTGTCCAGTATGCATCGAAATCTTTAAAAATATCTATCAAAAGTTACCTTTCTTTTTTAGACAATCCAAATTTAAAAAATGCTACAGAAATGAGTATTGCATCAAATTTAGCTGGTAAAGCCATTAGTATATCTAAAACAACAGCACCACATGCTGCATCCTACCCATTTACATCATTATTTAATATTAGTCATGGTCATGCAGTTAGTTTATTTTTTGAAAGGTTTTTTGAATTTAATCATATTAATTTAGAAAAATCTGAAACATCTTTTGATTTAAAAAAAAGATTTGATTTGATATTTAATATTTTTAATGTTCAAAATATAAATGACTTTAATTCAACAATATCATTGATTAAAAGAAAAGCTAAGCTTGAGGATAATTTACAAATACTTAATATTAATATTTCAAAAAGTTCAGGAGAAATAATCAAAGGTATTAATTTATTAAGATTGGGTAATAATCCAGTAAGTATTAATGGGAAAGATATTTATAATATTATTTCAAAAAAATTAACTGAAAAGAAATAAAACCTGAAACTTAAATAGAATATAAACTATTTTTTAAAAGACTTTAAATAACTATAAAATAGAATTGCAAAATAATAGATCAAAACATAAAGGCTCATTAAAAGAAGGTATTCCTTTTGAAGGTTCAATAGCACAAAACAAGACCCCCAAAACAACATGTTAGTTCTTGTAAATATAAAAAATTCAATAATTTTAAATAAAGCATTATTGCTAAGACTATTTTTATCAAACTCTGGTAAAAAAACTGTTATTGAAAAATATACATTATCAATACAGAATCTAAATCCAATAAAAACTAGTCCACAAAATAAATAATAAACATTATATTCATTTATGTAATTAGAAAATATAATTGCTAAAATAAAAAAATTATCTGCCAATCTATCTAAAGTACAATCAAGGTGAGCACCAAATGAAGACCGCATATTTTTTTTAACTGCTAAATCTCCATCAGCACAATCTAAAATAAGAGATAAATTAATTAAAAAGAAACTTATAAAATTGAAAAAATTATTTTCTGCAAAAATAATAAATGGGATAGAAATAATTATTAAGAAAAAAGAAGCCCAAGATAAATTGTTCGGAGTAATGTTAGTATTTATTATCTTATTAACAATATACTTTGAAGGAATTCTATAAAACTTTTCAATACCTAAATCAGCTCTTACTACACTCATATTTTTTAAATTTTAAGAAAATTATTCAACTTTTTTTATAATTATTGTTTTATCAGATTTCTTTAATTGGTTATAAATCTTTCCTATATATTCTCCGAGAATCCCTAAAAAAATACTATTTAAAGCTAATATTATTAACAGAATAAAAATCTGAGTAGTAAAACCTGCTGGACTACTTGAAGGATCAATAACTTTCTGGATAAAATAATAGATTACACCAATAATTGAAAAAATTGTAACAATCAAACCAAATATTGTTGCAATGCGTAAAGGTGCAATTGTATGGTTAGTTATATTTTTAAATGCTTCAGCAAAGTATTTAAAAAAGGTAAATTTTGTCTTACCAGCGAATCTATTTTCTCTAGTATGCTCAAAACTAAAGCTTTTATAACCTAGCGAATAAATAAAACCTCTAAGATAAGTGTCTCTTTCATCGATAGTTTTAATTATCTCAATAATCTTTTTGTCTATTAAACAAAAATCACCCACATCATTTTTTATTTCTGAGTGACTTAAGAAATTAATTAATCGGTAAAAAGCTTTTCTAAAATTTTTTAGAATAAAATTTTCTTTTCTATCTTTTCTTACTGCATAAACATAATCATAACCATCCTCCCATTTTTTAATAAATTCTTCAATTAGTTCTGGAGGATCCTGTAGATCACAATCTATCTGAATTGCTGCGTCACCTTTAGCAAGCTTGTAAGCATTAATAAGAGATCTTTCTTTTCCAATGTTGTTAGAAAAAGAATAACATTTTACATTTTTATCAGTTTCGTTAATTTTTTTTATTATTTCAAAACTTTTGTCTGAACTTTTATTGTCTGTAAAGATGATTTCATAAAAGTATTTATTTTCAAATTTACTTAATATAAGATGAATTTTTTTGTAAATTAAATTAATATTCTCTTCTTCATTAAGTATAGGAATACAAATAGAAATAAGTTTTTTATTCATTTAAAGTTCAATATATATCTAATCATGAAAACATGTATATTATTCTATAAATTATTACACAATAAAGCATTAATATATTTAAATTAATTTATTTTTTTATAGAATCTTCGATTAAAAAGAAAAAACCTATAATTGCAGACGGTATACTTCTGCTGATAAAAAAAATAGATACTAAAATTATTTGCTCTGGAGTGAATAATTGACCAAAAATTATCAAAATAAAAAATTCTCTAAAACCTAGACCATTATAAGTTACAGGGATAAATCCAATGATGCTAATTAAGCTAACAAATGAAATAATGTTTAATAAAGAAAAATTTTCAATATTCAAAAATGTGATAAATATTTTAAAATGTATAAATGTAAATATTATTATCAAAATATTTAATATGATAATTTTTTTTAAATTATAGAATTTAACAGTGTATTTTAAGATAATTCTCTTAATTTTTTGAAATGTATTTATTTTTTTTTTGCTGAAAAAAAAGATTATCTTTTTAAAGAAAAATAAATATATCATGGAACAGAAAATAACTAAATATATGAATTTTGATTCTACACTTCCTAAAAAAGAAAAAATAAAAATTGAAAATATAATATAAAAAGTAATCTCGAACATTTTATCAACAATCATAATTTCAATACTTTTTAAGTACTCTATTTTAAAATAATTTTTTAGAAGATAAATTTTCCTTATTTCTCCTAATTTAAAAGGAATAATAAAATTAAGAAAACTCGATATAAAAAAAATTTTTGACAAATCTTTATTATTGACTTGGTTTGATAAAAGTAAATTAAATTTTTTTACATTTAATAAAGTCTGAATAATACCAATTATATAAGCTGTAAAGAAAATATGATTATTAAAGTTTAGGAATAATAATTTAAATTTTTGATAATCAATTTTTTGAATAAAATATACAATCAATATAAAACTAGTTGCAAAAAGTAAGCTAGAGAGAATTTTTTTTTTATTAATTATCATGTTTGAAATTTGATTAGATCATTATCATTATCATTATTAAGATAAATATATTTTTTTACCAGAATTATTAATGCATTCGCAGGCATTAAATTATAGATAAAAGATAAAATTGATATCAAGTTTTTTAATAGAAAAATGAAATAGTAAATAATAAAATATTGCAATAACTTTTGGATCAATATAATCTAGGCCTATTCTTGAATTAATTTGAGATATTGATAAGCTAAATAATAAAACCTATAAGAATTCTTAATAAATATTATGGATAAAAAAAATTTAGATCCGTCAAGAAGTGACGTGACTTTATTATTAACTATTTTCAACAGAAGACAATTTACTTTAAGATGGATTAATTTTATTGAACAATTTGATTGTCCATTTGATATATATATAAGTGATGGAGGGAATGATAAATTTTTACAAAAAAAATTAGAAAAGATAGCAAAGAAAAATAAAAAAATAACATATAAAAAGTTTACGTATTATAGAAATTATAAACGCTTATTTGAAAAATTTTATCTATCCACAAAAGAAATTAAAACTAAATATACTTATTTATGTGAAGATGATGATTTCTTAATCTTTGAAAATATTAAAAAATCAGAAAATTTCTTAAATAAAAATAAAAGTTATAGTTGCTCCGGTGGACAGAGCTATAATATTGAAATTTTAAAAAAAAACTTTCTGTTTGGTAGGAAGGAGCATTTTCAAAAAAATATCTCATATACAGATAACTCTAAATTTAAAAGGATATTAAAATTGTTGAATAATATGCAATCTAACTGGAACTGTCTTCACAGAACCAAAGACATTAATAAAATATTTGAATTAACTAATAAAATTGATTTTAGTAGCTATTTAGAAACTGAATTGCTATTTATTTTATCAAGTTTTTATTTTGGTAAAGTTAATAGATTTAATCATATTGAATATATTAAAATTGATAACACAGAGTTCAGTAGTAGTGAGAATTTTTCAATAAATAATGATTATTTAAATATAATATCATCTAAAACTTATAGCCTGGAAAACTATGCATTTATTCACTTTTTTAAAAACAAATTTTCTAAAAAACAAAATAAAGTTATTGAAAAAGTTTTACATACCTTTTTAACAAAAGCAAATAAAGAGAGATTAAATGAAATTTATCCATCTGCTGTAATAAGGTTTAATATTTTTTTAAGAAGTAGAATTAAATATATTTTGACTAAATTAAGATTATTTAATTTAGTTAAAAAATTTTTCATTAAGATTTTTTTTGTAAAAACAAGAGATATTAACTTTTATAATAAATCTGCTGATATTAGTTTTATTTCATACAAAAATATAAATTTTTTTAAAAAACTGATTTTATTTATTGCAAAATAATTAAATTTTGTAATTTTAATATAAAATATTATTTATAATTTTTTTTTATAAACTCATAAAGAGAGTCATCTTTATTAGGATTAAAAATTTTTTTTATCTTGTTCAAATTCATAATTTGATCCTAAATAAATAAATTTTTTGATACCTCTGACTATAACTATATCCAATAGAATTTTGGAATATTTATAATTTATCTTGAAACAATTCTTTTTTGCATTCAAATCATTTTCCTTTGTGAACAAAGTTGCTGCATGAATTACAATATCTGGTTCAAATGATAAATTTTTTGTTCTAATTTTTCCTTAAAGACATTTTCTTCTAAATTTTAAAAGTTTCTAAAAAGTAATTTTTGACTTTATGTTTTTTTGAAAAATTATTAAATAAATTTTTTTCTATGAAACCTCTACTACCTGTGATAATTATTTTATGATCCAGAAAAAACTATATGAAAAAAAAAATTATTTCTAAAAAAGAATTTTTTATAAATTCTAATATTTTTAAAAAAGATATTTCAAAAAATAAAAAAGTACAAAAATTACCTAATTCATTGATGATTGAGTCTGATAAGAAAAATTGGGCATATCAACATACTTGGATGAATGAACCAATACTACAAACGCCAGAAAATATAATAAAATTTCAAGAAATGATTTTTGAATATAAACCAAAAATATTAATAGACTTTAATATTTCATGAATAAAATAATAATTACAGGTGGGTTGGGTCATATAGGTTCTTATTTAATAAAAAAAATTTTAAAAGAAACACATAAAACTAATATTATAATTATAGACAATCTTTCATCTCAAAGGCTTTTTTCATTATTTAATCTAAAAAAAAATGATAATAAGATTAGTTTTTATGATTTTGATATAACTAAAAAAAATATTTCTCAAATAGTTAAAAAGTCACAAATGATTATTCATTTGGCTGCAGCTACAGATGCTGAAAGAAGCCTTGGTAATGAAAAAGAATATCTCAACAATAATTTAAATGGAACAAGAAAAGTTATTGAATATGCAAAAAAATTCAATGTTCCATTGATATTTCCTTCATCTACAAGTGTTTATGGGAAAATGCAAAAAAATGATATTCTTAAAGAAGATGATCTAAAAAAATTATTTCCTCAATCACCTTATGCTAGGATTAAACTTAAGGAAGAAAAAATTATTAAAAATAATCTTAAAAAAACTAAATATGCAATTATTAGATTGGGAACAATTGTTGGAATTTCTGACGGTATGAGATTTCATACGGCTGTAAATAAATTTTGTTACCAAGCCTCCATGAATAAAGAAATAACAGTATGGAAAAGTGCTTACGAACAAGTAAGACCATATGCAACTGTTAATGATTTTTGTAGATTGATAATTTTTTTTATAAAAAATCCAAAGTTAATATCTAATGAAACTTATAATCTAGTATCTAAGAATTTATCCGTAAAACAAATTATTGACTTTATAAGGGAGAGAAAAAAAATTAGAATAAAATTTATTAATAGCAAAATAATGAACCAATTAAGTTATAGAGTTTCGAGTGAAAAAATAAATAAATTAGGCTTTAGATCTAAAAATACAATTAAAACAGAAATTAATAAAACTTTAAGCTTATTTAATATTGATAATAAAAAGATTCAATAATTTAAAGTTATTTTTTATAAATATAATCTTCTTTATCATATTTTTTATCACACAATACAGCAATAGTACCTTTAGAAAGAAAACGAATCTTTAACCAATTTTTTTTTGGACAAATTATATATTCCCCAGGTTTACTAAAGGTTATTTTTTTCATTTTATTTTTACCTATTTCTAGTTTCGAATTTGAGTCAATATTTATTAAAATTTGAGTTAATTCTTTGTGAGCGTGATCTCCTCTTACTTTATTTTTATTCCCAGAAATAAAAAAAATTCTATTAAATTTAAATTTTTTTTTATAGAATGAAAATAACAGACCACGATTATCTACAAAATTTTTAAGTCTTTTTTTCATAAATAATTTTTTTCCACCTCAGTTAAGTCAGCAATTTCAAATCCACTTCTATCTTGGATGATTTTGACAAACTCAGAGGCCTTGAGCAAATCATCAAATGATCCTGCATCTAGCCACACAGACCCACGCCCTAGACTATAATAATCAAGAATTTTTTGTTTAATTAAAATATTATTTAAATCGGTAACTTCTAACTCACCTCTTCTAGAAGGTTTCATTCTCTCACAAATATTAATTACATCATTTTTATAAACGTACAACCCAGTTACAACATCGTTAGAAATAAATTTTTTAGGTTTTTCATAAATTTTTGTTAGTTGATTTTTTTTTAATTTTGCAACACCAAAACCTTTTGTATCTTTCTTTTTAAAAAGAAGAACTGCATTATCTTTTTTAAATAACTCAGTTATTTGTTGCGAGAGATATTGCCCATAAAAAAAATTATCACCAAGCATTAAGATAAAATCTGATTTTTTTAAAAATTTTTTAGATTTAATAATTCCATCAACTATACCCAGTGGTTTGTTTTGAATTTGGTAAAAAAATTTAGTTTTTAAATTTAGTTTTGAAATTATTTTTTTAAAATAGGGTATTGATTTTTCATCTGATACAATTTGAATTTCCTCTATTCCACCCATAATCATAATTGACAATGGATAAAAAAAAAGTGGTTTATTATAAATTGGTAAAAAATGTTTATTTACAACATGTGTTATAGGGCTTAATCTCGTTCCTAATCCACCGGCTAAAAGTATTCCTTTTTTTTTCATAATGCTTAAATATTATATAAGATAAATAGAGTAAATCGAATATTTCACAAGCCTACAAAAAATTTATTATAGAAATATAGATTTTTTTGAGAGATTGTTTAAAGAACTTATATATAATGTTCTTTTTATTAATTAATCTAAAAATAAAGCTATAGCTAGCTAGTAAAGGAATATTAAATTTTGTTAAATAAGCTCTCTTCTATTTTTGATAAAGATGACAAAAAAAAATTTTTTATTCTTTTTTTATTAATATTATTGCTCACAATATTAGATGTATTTAGCATAGCATCTTTAATTCCTTTTCTATCCGTGCTTTCAAGTGATTCACTTTTTTCTAATAAATTTGTGGTTTCAATTTTTGAAACTTTTAATTTTATTGATAAATCAAATTTTAAAAAATATACAATTTTATTAATCATCTTTACTTACTCAGTAAAATTTATTTTCACATTAATAATAATTTTCAAAAAAAACAGAATTCTATACGATTTTTATTACAAAATTTCTAATAAGCTAATGGGTATTTATTTACACACATCATACTCAAATTCGATCAAAACTAAAATGTATCAGAAAATTAATACTTTAAGTGGAGAGGTGGAAAATTTTGTTTCAACGTTAGTTGATGCAATTGTAATAATTGTTTTGGAATCATTAACTATAACATTAATTGTTCTTTTTTTACTTTATATGTACCCTACAGAAACCTTATTTATTTTCACTTTTTTACTTTTTTTCTGTCCATTGCTTATTTATTTTTATCAAAGAAAAATGAAATTATTAGCTAATGATAGACTGGAGCATTTTAACAACTTACAGAAAAGAATATTAGAAGGACTCAATGGTTTTAGAGATATCAAAATCAACAATAAAGAAAATTTTTTTTTATCAAGTTTTAATAAAAATGTTAACTCAGTTTCTGAGTCCCTTTATAAAATTGCAAATATTATGCAAACGCCCAGGTATCTGATTGAGTTTGTCTCAATATGTGTTTTGTTAATAGTGATGTTAATTAACTTAGACACCTTTGAAAATAATAATAATAACATCGTTTTTCTAGGAATATTTGCAGGAGCAGCCTTGAGACTGCTACCATCAATAAATAAACTCGTGGTTTATACAAACAATGTAAAATATGCAATTCCTATATTAAATCAGATAATAGATGATATAAAAAATAACTCTCCTGAGAAAATCCAAAAAAATGCAAAAAATATTTTTTTAGACAATAAACAAATCAAATTACGCAATGTATTTTTTGATTATAATGAAAATAAGAATAAAGAAGAGTTTATATTACAAGATATAAATTTTGAAATTAATAATAAAGAATTTATTGGAATTTTTGGTGATACCGGTTCTGGTAAATCAACCTTAATAGATATTTTATCAGGCTTATTAAAACCTTCATCAGGTATAATTTTTTCAGATAATAAAGATATAAATGAAGCAGTCCATTCATGGCGAAATAATATTGGATATGTGTCTCAGTTTACCTACCTATTAAATGACACTATAGAAAAAAATATTGCATTTGGTTACAATCAAGAAAATATTAATGAAAATATGCTTGAAAAAGCAATGAAAAATGCTGTGATTTATGATTTTATAAACAGTTTACCGTTAAAAGAAAAAACAATTGTTGGTGAGAATGGCAAAAGTTTGTCTGGAGGACAAATACAAAGAATGGGTATTGCAAGAGCACTTTATAATAATCCATCAATACTAATATTCGATGAGTCAACTAACTCCTTAGACTCAAATACAGAAAAGGAATTCATGAATATTTTGAAAGAGTTAAAGAATAATAAAACAATAATATTTGTTACGCATAAATTGGAACTACTAAATGATTGTGATAAAATTTTCCAAACTATTGATAGTAGATTAAAACAGGTTGATATTAAAAATTTATCTAAATAAATTAACTAATAAGAAATAAATTTGGTATTAATATGAAAAAAAATAAAAAAAAAGTTTCTAATTATAAAAAATTTATTGTTACTGGAGGATTAGGTTTTATTGGAATTAATTTAGTAGAATATTTATTAAAAAAAAAAAATTGTAAAGTACTATGTATAGATAAAGCTACCTACGCATCAAACAAAAATATATTCCAGTATAATAAAAATTTTATTTTTAAAAAGATAGATATTTGCAAAACAGAACAACTAAAAAAAGTATTTACATATTTCAGACCCGATTGTATATTTCATTTAGCAGCAGAGACACATGTTGATAATTCAATAACGAATTCAAAAGTTTTTATAAAATCGAATATTTTAGGTATGTACAGTTTGTTAAATATCCTAAAAGATTATTGTGAAAAGTCAGATAAAAAAATAAGATTTATAAATGTTTCAACAGATGAGGTGTACGGCTCTATAAAAAGAGGTAGTTTTTTAGAAAATGACAAATTTTACCCCAATTCACCTTATTCAGCCTCAAAAGCATCAGCAGACATGCTTGCAAGAGCATGGCACAAAACGTTTAAATTACCAATAATAACTACAAATTGTTCAAATAATTTTGGTCCATTTCAGCATAAAGAAAAATTGATACCAAAAATTATTAATAACCTCATTAAAAAAAAAAAAATTCCTGTATATGGCAATGGAAAAAATATGCGAGACTGGATATACGTTTATGACCATGTTCGAATTTTATATTCTTTATATCTCAAAGGTAAATTGGGTGAAACCTACAATATTGGAGCAAACTGTATCTTATCAAATGTTGATATTTTAAAAAAAATGATAAAAATTCATAATAGCCTTGATAAAAGTAAAAATACTACATTTAAAAACGTAGTTAATTTTGTTGAAGATCGCAAGGCACATGATTTTAGATATGCTATTAACACAAGAAAAATTGATAAACTTAAGCTATCTAAGAATAATAAAAAATTAGATGCAAGTTTAGAATTAACTTACAAATGGTATATTAAAAACACTTGAAATAAAAAATTTCAATCAAAAACATTATTTTAATAAAGAAAGTTATGAAAACACCTATCTTAATTTTGATTTTTAATAGACCAGATGAAACAAAAAAGTTAATTACAAGACTAGAAAAATTCAAACCAAAAAAAATATATGTTTTTTCAGATGGTCCAAGAAAAAATTTTTTATCTGATATTGAATTAAACAAGCAATGTAAGCTATTAATCGAAAATTTAAATTGGAAAACTAAGATTAAAAAAAAATACCTGAAAGATAATTTAGGATGCAAAAATGCTGTTTCCAAAGGAATAAGTTGGTTTTTTAAAAATGAAAAAATGGGTATTATTTTGGAAGATGATTGCATACCAACAGCAAGTTTTTTCAAATTTTGTGAATGGGGATTAAAAAAATTTAAGGACTCAGATAAGGTTGGAACAATAACTGGAAATAATTTTTTAAATTCAAAAATTAAGATTAATAGCTCTTATTACTTTTCAAAATATGCTCACTGTTGGGGTTGGGCAACTTGGAGAGATAGATGGAAACTTTATGATAAAAAAATTCCTTTTTGGATAAAATGGCAAAAATCAAAAAAATATAATGATTTATTTAATATCAAGCGCGAAAATTTATATTGGAAGAAAATCTTTAATAATGTTTTAGAAGATAGAATTGATAGTTGGGCTTATCCATGGAATCTTTGTCTATGGTATAATGATAAAATAGTTTTAACTCCAAAACATAACTTAGTAAAGAATATAGGTTTTGGAAATACAGCAACACATACTTTTATTAAAAGCGATAATTTAGATTATAAAACCAAAAAACTTAGTTTTCCATATAGAGCACCAGTCAGAGATGGAATAAATACTGTAGCTGATAATTATATTTTTTATAATCATTTCAAGGGTATAAATTATTTGTGGCCTTACAGATTATTTTATATTTTGAAAATAATTTTAATAAATCCAAGCTTTGTATCATTTAAATTAAAAAAATATTTAAATTTATAAGAAAAATTTGATTAAGTTCTTTAAATTTACATTTTATATATATAAAGAAGTTAAATGATAAAAAAAATATTACGTTATTTTTATTATTCAATTTTTGACTTATTTAAAATTTTTATTAATTTAAGATCAACTAATAATTTTATAATTTTATACCCAAGAATAATAAGTTCAATCTTCAAGAATGTTCTGATTTTTGATAAAATTAAAAAAAATTTTTTCTTTCAAAAAGCTAGAAACTATAGTGACATACTTACAATTCATGAAATATTTGCGGAAGAGAATTATAATTTAAAAACCTTTAAGTGTTATGAAAATATTAAAAAAGAATATTACAAGATAATAGAATTTAATAACTTGCCACTCATTGTAGATTGTGGTTCTAATATTGGTTCAAGCTCTGTTTATTTTAATAAAATTTTTCCAAAATCAAATATACTATCAATTGAACCAGATAAAAATAATTTTGAAATTTCAAAAAAAAATATAAATTTTAAAAATTCACTATTAATTAATAAAGCAGTAAATTGTGAAAAAAATAGTGTAAATTTTTTCTCTGACCTTAAAGACAATAGAGCTAGTAAAGTAATCACAAAAGGTGGTGATACCGTTGAAAGTATGACTATTAATGAGATGATTAGTGGTTTGAAACCTAAAAACAATAAACCTTTTTTAATAAAAATTGACATAGAGGGCTTTGAAAGCGAATTATTTTCAAAAAATTATGAGTGGATTGATGAATTTAAAGTTATAATCATTGAAATTCATGATTGGATGCTTCCAAAAGAATCTAATTCATTTAATTTCTTAAATGCTTTAGTAAAAACAATGCATGAAAAAAATAAAAGAGATTTGCTAATTTTAGAAGAAAATCTTATATCGATCAGAATTGATGAGTAGAAATTATATAAAATTTAGTAAACCACTTCATGGTAATGAAGAAAAAAATGCACTAATCAAAGTGATGAATAGTGGATGGTTAACAACTGGAAAAAAAACAACCCTGTTTGAAAATAACTTCAAAAAATATAAAAATTCTAAATATTCCCTTGCTTTAAATTCATGCACTGCCGCTTTGCATGTAAGCCTGCTATTACTTAATCTAAAAAAGAATGAAGAAGTGATTACCTCAGCAATGACTTTTTCTTCAACAATTAATTCAATTATAGTTAGTGGAGCCAAACCTATATTAGCAGATGTAGAATTGGGTAGTCAAAATATAGATCCAATGGATATTGAGAGAAAAATTACAAAAAAAACAAAGGCAATTTTAATTGTTCATTTTGCTGGTAGACCATGCGACATGGATAAAATTATGATAATAGTAAAAAAGTACAATCTTCAACTGATAGAAGACTGTGCACATAGTATAGAAAGTAAATATAAGGGAAAACATTTAGGAACATTTGGTACTTTTGGATGTTTTAGTTTTTATGCTACCAAAAATTTATCTATTGGTGAAGGTGGTATGTTGATTACTTCAAATAAAAAATTATATGAAAAAGCAAGAGTATTATCTTTGCACGGAATGGATAAAGCAGCATGGAACAGATATGGCAAACAAGGGTACAACCACTATGATGTTTCTCAAGTTGGTTATAAATACAATTTAATGGACTTGTTGTCAGTAATTGGAATTATACAATTAAAAAAAATAAACAAACATTTAAAAAAAAGACAAAAAATTTTCAATTCATATTCAACACATTTTAAAAAATTAAGTTTTATGATGCCTGATAAATGGGATACAAAAATTATGCAGCATAGTTATCATTTATTTAATATTTTTTTAGACAAAAAACGAGATGGCATTAGTAGAGATGAGGCTATATTAAAACTTCATAAAAAAAAAATTGGTGTTGGTGTACATTATAGAGCAATACCTGAGCACTCAATCTATAAAAAATTGTTTAATTGGAAAATTAATGACTTTCCAAATGCTAAAAAAATAGGTAGAGAAACTATTAGTTTGCCTCTTTCCCCATCATTAAAAGAACAAGAAGTTAAAGCAGTTATAAATGCTATAAAACAAATAGTTCAAAAATGAAGAGAGTTGCGATTATCACAACTCACCCAATACAATATCAAATTCCACTTTTTAGAGAATTAACAAAAAATAATATTGATACACGTGTTTTTTTTGCCTCAAAACATGGAATTAAATCTCTTAAAAAAGATAAGGAATTTAATGTTAAGTTTAATTGGGACATTGGCTCAAATATACTAAAGGGCTATAAAAGTTTTTTTTCAAAGAAACAAAAATATGATATTGATGATTTTAGACTTTCATTTAGTAAGCTTCCTAGTTATTTAAAAAAAGAAAAATATGATTTATTAATCATTTTAGGTTGGAATAACCTTCATTATTTAAAAGCATTTTGGTATGCAAAAAAATATAATATTAAAACAGTATTAAGAGTAGAGACAAACCTAAAATCAAATATTTTTTTTATAAAAAAGTATATAAAACTATTAATATTAAGAGAGTTTTTTAAGCATCTAGATTTTTTTTTAAGCATAGGCAAGTTGAACAAGAATTTCTACCTTTATCATGATGTAAAAAAAAAAAAAATATTTGATGCACCATATTTTGTTGATAACGGTTTTTTCTATAAAAAAAAAAATTATTCTTTAAAAAAAAAACTTAAGTTTAATGGCAAGAAATTAATTCTCTTTGTTGGTAAATTAATTGATAGAAAAAGACCTTTAGATTTTTTAAAATTAGCAAGTCTATGCTCTAAAAATAAGATTTTTCATTTTATTATGATTGGGGATGGAAACCTAAAAAAAGAATGTCTTAAATTTATAGAAGATAAAAAATTAAATAATATCACACTTGTTGGTTTTTTAAATCAAAAGCAACTATCTGAATATTACAATATGGGAGATTTATTGATAATGACCTCAGATTATGAAACATGGGGTCTTGCTATTAATGAGGCTATGGCATCAAACTTGCCTGTTATTTGCAGTGATAAATGTGGAGCACATATAGACATGATAAAAAATTATAAAACTGGTTTTACTTATCCAAATGGTGATATTTTAAACCTTTATAAGAAACTAAATTTAATATTTGATAACAAAAAATTATTAGCTCAAATAAAAAAAAATGTTAAGAATGTTATCTCAAAATTTACTGCGAAAAATACAGTGGATTCTATTAAAGCTATTTTAAATGAAAAAAAAATATAAAAAAAAAGTATTATTAATTGGATCTAAAGAATATTTTTCTTTAGAAAAAATGTATTTAAGAGCCTTTAAAAAAGCACATTGTGATGTCAACATATTTCATATTCATAATATTAATAAAAATTTAATATCTAGACTTATATGGAAATACTTAAAATTTTTCTTCTTTTTTGATGAAAGATTTAGATTATTAAAATATTTAAAAAAACATCAAAATAAATATGATTTAATAATCATATATAAAGGGTTGTATTTAACAGATAATTTTCTAATTAGATTAAAAAAAATTAGCCCTGTTAGTAAATTCATAAATATTTTTCCAGATGATCCTTTTGATGTAAGATATTTTAAAGATATATCTAATAAGAATATTCTTAATGCTATAAAATATTTTGATTATTTTTTCATATTTTCTAAAAAAATAAAAAAAAAGTTAGAATTATTTACACTAAAGAAAAATATCATTTATTTGCCATTTGCATATGACCCAGATGTACACAAAAGATCAAAAAAATCTTATAATGATATGTATGATTTGTCATTTATAGGAACAGCAGATGATGATAGATATAATTTTATAAAAGGATTAAATAGCTATAAAATCTTGGTAGCTGGAAATGGATGGAGCCGATATAAAAAAATAAAAAATGTAACATATTATGGGGCTATTAATGGGAAACTATCAAGTGAAATCATTAAAAAATCAATAATATCTTTAAATTTACTTAGAAAACAAAATTATTATTCACACAATATGCGTACTTTTGAAATACCAGCTATGGGTGGTTTAATGTTGACTAAAAAATCTGTAGAGCAAAGTTTTTTTTTTAAGGAGGGCCAAGAATGTTTAATGTATGAAAATTTCAATGATATTGATAATAAAATCAAGATGGTTTTAGAAAATAAAAAAAAATTCAAAAAAATTGCTAACGCTGGATATATGGTATCAAGAAAACACACCTATTTATCAAGAGTAAATTCTATTTTAAAAATAGTATCAGGATGATAAAAAAGACTAATATATTCATTGTATCATTACTTTTCTTATCAAGCTTATATTATTTATATCATAGTAATTATGATTTATATTTTTCAACAAAAATTATTTTAATTTCAGTATATTCTTTAATTTCCTTAACAATTTTATTTGGAATTTATAAGCTTAAAACAAATTTTCATTTACCTATTTTTATTTTAACTAATATATACTTTTTAACCTCATATATACTGCTCTTCTTTTTTGAGAAGGGTGAAATTTATCCTCGATTTAGTGAAGTTGAATATTCTGTTGGACTAACAATTTTTTTATATGGATATACAGCATTTTATTTGGGCTATCTAATAATTTCTTTTGTTCTAAAAGATTTTCACAGAAAAGGATTTAAGCTTCTTGATGTTGATAATATGGAACTTTTTATGATTGGTAGCTTTTGTTTGTTAGCTAATTTATTTTTTTATGAGATTTTGAACATTAATAAATTTATATCAGGTCTTGCTCAATTAAGATACCCACTTATTTCTATGGGAATTGGATTTTTAGCTACTTATTTAATAACTGATAGCAAAGATAGAAAATCTTTTATAAATAAATTTATTTCAGTAGTATTAATTTTTTTTACTATTTTCTTTTTTGTATTTAATGGTGCCTTAGCTTATCCATTCATGATGCTATTTATAATATACGCGTATTATTGTTATACAAAAAAAAAATTTACTATTATACCTTTTATTATTATAACAATTCTTTTTTTATTTTTTCATCTTGGTAAATATCATTATAGAGATACACTTAAAATTAAAAATGAAAAAACCCCAACGTTATTTCACAAAATAAAGGGTCTGCACTCTATTCAGAGTCAAATATTATTTGATACTCAAAAATTTATAATGAGAGAGAATTGTGAATATAGTATTCTTGAAGATAATTCTTTTCAATTAAATAATGAATTTATAGAAGAAGGGGCTTTGCAATGTAAAAAAGTTTATAATTATAGAATGGAAAGAAGACTTGGTCATAGCATTGAATCTCTTTTAATTGTTACTTCTATGACACCAAAAATCGTTCCTTATTGGGATGGATATTCTTACGAAATTCTTAAATCTAAAATAATTCCAAGAATATTTTGGAAAAATAAACCGCAAGATGGCTTAGGTAATGAATTTGGTCGTAGATACAAAATATTATTTGATACCAATATTACTACATCTTGGAATATGCCAATTTTAAATGAGTTTTATGTTAATTATGGAAAAAAGGGAGTAATTTTTGGCATGTTTATGATTGGGCTATTATTTAGTTTAATTAACAAAGTATTTACAATTAAACGCATTAAAAATACTGAGACTATAATAGCCTTTTTTATATTTGTGCCCATGTTTTTTATCGAGAGCCATGCTTCATTAATTTTTGGATCAATAATCCAATCTTACATATTTGTAATGATTTTATCATTTATTTTATTGAAAATAATAAGGAAGTTTACCAAAGTATAAATAAAGAAAATTTTTTCATATGTAACTCAAAAATTAGGAGATCATACAATTGAATTTCTAACAGTGAAACTAATAAAAAAAAATCTAATTGTAAAATTTGCTATTTATTATCAATAAATGAGTTAGCCCCTAAATTATCAATTAAAACTCAAAAAAATTAAATTTTAGATAATCTTGTTTATTGCCAAAGTAATTTAATTAGAATTATAAAACTTATACGTCAGTTAAGAAATTATAAATTTAAAGGAATTTATTATCTCAATGAAAATTCATCTTTTTGAAAATTTAAGAAATTATTCATTTTTAATTTATTATATTAATAAATATATCGTCTAAAAATTTTTTTTTTATTTAAATATTTAAACCAATATATTTCATCTTGGATTATCTTTTTAAGATTTGATTTAATTGGTTTCCATTTTAATATTTTATTTGCTTTTGATATGTTGCACATCAACATCTCTGAATCATATTTTCTTATTTTTTTTATTAATATATTAGTTTTTTTCTTATAAATTTTTTCACAAGTTCTTATTGTATCTATTACCGAATAACATCTTCCGGATCCAAGGTTAAATATGTTACTTTTATTCTTATCTAAAAAAAAGATTGATTTTTCAATAGCAGTTAAAATATCAAATATATGTATATAATCTCTTAAGCATGTACCGTCTTTTGTATTATAATTATCTCCATAAATATGAATATTATTTTTAGAAGAGAGAGCATTGATCAATATTGGAATTAAATGGGTTTCAGGGCTATGTAGTTCACCTATTTTTGTGTCTTTTAAACTCGAAGCAACATTAAAAAATCTTAATATACAATATTTAGTTTGAGATAATTTAAAATTTTTAATTATAATCTCTTCACATTTAATTTTAGTCAACCCATAAGAATTTTTTGATTTTATTTTGCTTGTTTCTTTAAGACTAGATTTACATTTATCATAAATAGCAGCAGTACTAGAAAAAATAAGTTTTGGTATTTTTAGGTCTTTCATTACTCTGACTAAAATATTTGTAGCCAAAATATTATTTTTGTAATATTTATTTTTTTCTTTTTTTACCATATCAATAGTTGACTGCCCCGCTAGATGTACAACAGCATCAGGTTTTATCTCTTCAAGAATTTTGCTTAATTTTTTTTGATCAGTAAGGTCACAAATAAAATGTTTAATTTTTTTATTTAAAAAGATGTTCTTTTTTTTCTTATCTAAAGTTATGACTTTATATTTATTTGAAAAAAAACTAGCTAAACACGAACCAATATAGCCACTACCACCAGTTATTAGAATTTTTTTTTCTGTCATATTCTTTATTTTTTTTTTATTATGAAATTATTAATATATTAGTATACAGAATAAATTAATAAATAATAGATTATGAAAGTTTCAATAATAGTTGGTGGAAGATTTCACGCTTTTAATTTAGCTGAACAATTAGATAAAAATGATTACTTAAAACAAATTATCACTTCATATCCTAAATTTTTTGCCTCAAAAAATTTTAACATAAGTGGTAATAAAATAAAATCTTTGCCATTAAAGGAAATAGTATCAAGATCAATTTTTAATGAATATTTTAATTTAGATGACAAAATCATTGATTATTTTGATCAAAAAGCATCTTCATTAATTGATTTAAAAGATTTAGACATATTAGTTGGTTGGTCAAGTTTTAGTCTTAATTCATTTATTAAAGCAAAAAAATTTAAATGTATAAAAATATTAGAGAGAGGATCAACTCATATTGAATATCAAAGAGATATATTAAAAAAAGAATATGACATACATAACATCAAACCAAAAGTCCCATCAGATCATATTGTTGCTAAGGAAAAAATAGAGTACGATTTAGCAGATTATATTTCTGTACCAACTGAATTTGTTAAAAAGACGTTCATTGATCACGGTATTGATAAAAACAAAATAATTAAAATACCTTATGGTGTTAATTTAGAAGAATTCAAAGAAACTAATGACATATTTGAAAAAGATAAATTAAAAGATAAAATTTTTAGAATTATTTATGTAGGAACCTGCTCTATAAGAAAAGGAATATTCTATTTGATAAAAAGTTTTACAGAATTAAATCTAGAAAATTCTGAATTACTTATTGTTGGTAATATTGATAAAGATATAAAACACTTAATGGACTTACATCTAAAAAATAAAAAAATAAAATATTTGAAAGCACAGAAACAAAATGAATTATATCATCTTTATAACCAATCAGATTTATTTGTGACCTGTTCGGTCGAGGAGGGTTTGTCTATGGTTCAGTTACAGGCTATGTCATGTGGTTTGCCAGTAATTTGTACAAGTAACTCTGGGGGAGATGAAATTGTTGATAATACTAAAGATGGATTTATTTTACCCATAAGAGACGTAGAGGCTTTAAAAACAAAAATAACACTACTTTATAGAGATCAAAATCTGTGCAAGAAGATGGGTCAAGAAGCTAAAATGAAAACAATTAGTCATTATTCCTGGGAAAATTATGGTAAAAATGTTATTCAGAAATATCAAGGATTAATTAATGATAACAAATAAAATTTTAATTACAGGTGGCTGTGGGTTTATAGGATCACATATAGTGGAGTATTTCTTTAAAAAATACCCAAAAGCAAAAATTCATGTTTATGATAAAATCACTTATGCTGCAAATATTAAAAATTTAGATCTAATAAGAAAAAATAAAAGAGTTAAAATAATACAAGCAGATATTTTAAATTATAAAAAGCTAGAAAAGGCCACAAAGAACTGTGATTTAGTAATTCATGCAGCGGCTGAAAGCCATGTAGATAATTCTTTTCAATTAAATAATGAATTTATAAACACAAATGTTTTGGGAACAAAAAATGTAATGCAAGTATGCAAGGTAAATAAAGTAAAAAAAATTATTCACGTGAGTACTGATGAAATTTATGGAGAAATTTTTAATGGAAGCTTTGATGAAAATGCAAGGTTTAATCCTTCAAATCCATATTCAAGCTCAAAAGCTGCAGCAGAAATGATAGTAAATGGCTATATCCACTCATATAAATTACCAGTAATAATAGTAAGAGCAAATAATATCTTTGGTACAAGACAACATCCAGAAAAATTAATTGCTGGATGCTGTTGGTCATTTATTAAAAATAAAAAATTTACTATACATGGCAAAGGCAATCAAAAAAGATCATTTTTATATGTAACCGATTTTTGTAATGCAATTTATATTCTTTCAAAAAAGGGAAAAATTTTTGAGGCATATAATATTGGAAGTAAATTTGAATATTTGAATAAAGAAATAGTAAAATTGATAGCGATTGAAAATAATAAAATTTTCAATAAATGCATAGCTTATGTAAAAGATAGGCCCTTTAATGATTTTAGATATAGCATTAATTTTCAAAAAATTATGAAATTAGGATGGAAACCAAAAACTAATTTTGAAGACAAAATTAATGAAATCAATAACTGGTATAAGAAAAATATCCATAGATTTAAAAATAGATTTATATGAGAGTTTTATTCGTAGTTAACTCTCATTATCAGGCATATGGGGGTCCCTACACAGCAATATCAGACCAACTCTATCATCTAAAAAAACTCATTAGTTTTAAACTAATTTATAAAAACAGTTCAACTTTCATATACAATTTGAATTTAACTCAAATAATAAAAAATTATGATGTGATACACATATATGGCTCATGGACACCATTCTTAGTAAGAGCATTTTTTATTTCTAAAATTCTAAAAAAAAAAACAATTATAAGTCCAATTGGCACTTTAGAACCGTGGGCATTGAAACAAAAGAGATTTAAAAAAAAAATTGCGTGGCATTTATATCAAAAAGCTATTTTACAAAATACAAATATTATTCATGCAACCTCACACATTGAAAGCCAAAATCTAAAAAATCTTGGAATTACAACAAAAATTAAGGTTATACCACATGGAATTAATGTTCATACAAATAGAAAAAAAAACATTAAGAAAAAAAAAATTATTTTATTTTTTTCAAGAATACATAAAAAAAAAGGTTTATTAGAATTATTAGAAGCATGGAAAAAATTGAAAAATAAAAAAGATTGGAAACTCCATATTTATGGCCCAATTGAGGATAAAAAATATTTTCAAGATTTTCTTAAAAAGGTTAAAACTTTGAAATTAGCAAAAGAAGTAATTTTTAAAGGAACTATATATGGTGATGTGTCAAAAATAAAAGTTTTTTCTAATGCAAGTGCCTTTATACTTCCAAGTAAAAGTGAAAATTTTGGTATCTCGATAGGTGAAGCATTAGCATTAAATTTGCCAGTATTAACAACAACAGTAACTCCTTGGGAAATAATAAACACTTATAAAGCAGGCTTTGTTTTTGATTTTTCAATTAAAGATATTCAGCTAGCTCTTCAGAAATTCATCAACTTGAGCTCAAAAGAAAAATCTTTAATGGGTTTAAATGCAAAAAAACTAATTAAAGAAAATTTTTTATACAGCGATATTGTTAAAAAATATTATAAATTATATAAAAGCTTAAATTAAAAAATATATGAAAGTGCTATCAGTTATACAAAATATGAAACTGAGCCATGGAGGACCTCCAGAGGTTTTAAAAAATCAAATTTCCACTATCAATAAAAAAAATAAAATTATTAAGATTATGTGCCTTGAAAATATTAGTTTTAGGTATTTATTTAAATGTCTATTAATAAGAAATCATAGATTAAAAATGTATAAGTTTTTAAGTAATTTTGATTTATTGCACTTTCATACACTTTGGAGTTTTAAATCAATTCTTTTTACTTTTTTTGCTAATAAAATCCATTTAAAATTCTTTTTTGTTGGTCATGGTTACCTTGATTTATGGTCTATTAAGCAATCATTAATTAAAAAAAAACTTTTTATAAAATTTTTTTTGCAGTATGCTTATTCTTCTGCATATGCATCTTTTTTTTCCACATATGATGAATGTAGTGAAGCTCAAAGAAGTCTAAAGATTCATAGTCCATTCATTATTCCAAATGGAGTCGATCTTAATAAATTCAAAAAAAGAATAATTAAAAAAAAATCAAAGAAAAAAATTTTATTTTTTGGTAGAATACATAAAAAAAAAGGTTTAGATATTTTAATTGAAGTCATCAAAAAACTTCCAGAAAATTTTTTTAATAATTTTTCTTTTCATATAACTGGACCTGGCGAAAAAAAAAATATAGATAATTTTAAAAAAAAGATAAAGCTCAACCATTTGCAAGATAAGATTAAGTTTAATAAAGCTGTTAGTTCTGCTAAAAAAATTGAGTATTTGAAAAGATATGACCTTTTTATTTTACCTTCTTTTGAAGAAGGAGACTCAATAGCTTTAAAAGAAGCTTTAGCTTCTTACTTGCCCGTTATTATCACCAAGCAATGTAGATTAGATATCGTTAAAAAGTATAATGCCGGGTTTATTACAGAAAGTACAATTGATAGCCTATATAATGCTTTATTAAGAATGAGAAAGGCTGATATTGTTTTAATGTCCAACAATGCAAGAAAGTTAGTTGAAGATAAATTTGATAATAAATTTTGCTCAATGAGACTGTTATCAATTTATAATGATGTGTGTTGTGGTGCCCATAAATCACCTGATTGGCGTAATCATAATGAATAATAGCGTATTTACATTAGGGATAAATTTCCTCCACGCTGATGCTTCTGCTTGTTTGTTTAAAGATGGCACACTTGTTGCGGCCTCAGAAGAAGAGAGATTTACTAGAATCAAGCATACTGCGGCATTCCCAGAGCACGCTATTGTTTTTTGCTTAAAGACAGCTAATTTAGATTTATCAGATATAGACTTTGTAACAATTAATTCTAACCCACTATCAGGTTTTATTAAAAAATTAATTTATCTATTTAGTAACTTTTCATCAATAAAAATAGCAGCTCTAAGTTTATTAAATTCTAAAAAAAAAATTAGTATAAGAAAATACTTAGATAAGATTGATTCAAAAAAAAAATTTAAAGGAAAAATAAAATTTATAGATCATCACGAGTCACACATCGCTTCCTCTGTTTATTTCAGTAATTTTTTTGAATGTGCAAATCTGTCTATTGACGGGTTTGGTGACTTTTCTAGTAGCGCATATGGATTGTATAGTAATGATAAATTAAAAATAGATAATAAGATTTATTTTCCACATTCACTAGGAATCTTTTATCAGTCATTAACTCAATTTTTAGGATTTAAGTCATATGGTGATGAATATAAGGTAATGGGACTATCATCTTATGGTGTGCCTAAATATTTTAATGAAATTTCCGAGATAGTAAAAAAAACAAATACTGGATTTGAATTAAATTTAAAATACTTTGTACACCATAAAAAAAAAATTTTTAATATTAATGAATTTGGTCAGTATACATATAAAAACCTTTATTCTAAAAAATTAATAGATTTGCTTGGTAATGAAAGAGATTCTAAGGAGAAAATTACTCAACGTCATTTTGACTTAGCTAAATCAATACAGGATGTTTATGAAGACATTTTGTTTCATCTAATAAATATAGTTTACGAAAAATACAAAGTTGAAAACTTAACTATATCTGGTGGGTGTGCAATGAATTCTCTAGCAAATGGAAAAATTGCTAGCAAAACAAGTTTCAAAAATATTTACGTATCACCAAATCCAGGAGATGCTGGTGGAGCCATTGGTTCAGCTTCTAGTTTTTTAAAAAATAATTTTAATTATGAAATTAAGGTAGAAAGTTATTCATATCTCGGATCCTCTTACACTAATGATGAAATTCTAATACATATTGATAAAATGGAATTAAAAAATAAATTTAAAGTAGATTTTTTAGAATACGATAAGTTATATCCACTAATAGCTAAAGCTTTAACAGAAGAAAAAATTATTGGATGGTTTCAGGGTAAAATGGAGTGGGGCCCACGTGCATTGGGTAACAGATCAATATTAGCAGACCCAAGAAATATAAATATTAAAGAAATTATTAACTCAAAAATTAAAAGAAGAGAAAGTTTTAGACCTTTTGCTCCATCTATAATTAGGGAATATGTAGGTGATTGGTTTATTAATGATAAAAGTGTTCCTTACATGAGTGAAGTGCAGACTATAATAAGAGAAAAAAGAATATTAATTCCTGGAGTTACGCATGTAGATGGCTCTGGGAGATTACAGTCTGTTTCAGAACATGATAACAAACATTATTACAAACTAATAAAAGAATTTTATAAAATTACTGGAGTGCCAATTATTTTAAACACATCATTTAATGAGAATGAACCAATAGTTAATAACCCATCCGATGCTATAAACTGTTATGAAAGAACCAATATGGATATTTTAGTTTTAGGTAATTGGATTATTAGCAGATAACAATTAATGAAAATTTCTATAATTACAGTTTGTTTTAATAGCGAAAAAACTGTTGAGAAGACAATCAAATCAGTTTTAAGTCAAAATTATAAAAAATATGAATTCATTATCATAGATGGAAAATCTACAGATAAAACAATGAAAATAATAAAAAAATATAAAAAAAATATTAAGACTATTATTTCAGAAAAAGATGAAGGTATTTACGATGCCATTAACAAAGGTATAAATTGCTCAACAGGAGAAGTCATATCAATATTGCATTCAGACAACACTTTTTATGATAATAAATGCACTCAAAAAATAATGTATTATTTCAAAAAAAACTTAAAACTAGACTGCTTGATTGGAAATACCTTAATTACAAGTAGCAACGGTAAAAGAACCATAAGAAAGTATAATGCAAATTTTTTTCGAAAATGGATGCTTTATTTGGGGTATTCCCCACCACATCCCTCAACATTTGTAAAAAAAAAAATTTACAAAAAATTTGGACTATATAATAAAAAATATTCTATAGCTGGAGACTATGACTTTTTTGTAAGAATCTTATTTAAAAAAAATTTTTTATTCAAAAGGGTTAATGAAAATTTTGTTAAAATGAAAAATGGTGGAAAAAGTACCAATTCAATAATTAGTAACTACATATCTTCAAAAGAAATGATTAATTCCTTAACGCGTCACAAAATCTATTCAAATTGGTTTTTGATAGTATTGCGACTACCACTAAAATTATTTCAGTATATAGTTTAATGAATGAATGAAAATATTAAAAGTAAATTAATAAATTTTTCCTCTTTATTATTATTACTTATACCGCTTGCATTAATATCAGGCCCTCTTTTTTCAGATTTATTCTTGGTAATAATTATTATTATATTCATAACACTCAATTATATAAATAAAGAATATGAAATTTATAAAAATAAGTTCTTAATTTTTTTTGTGATATTTTTTTTATTGATATTAGGAGTATCAATTTTTTCCTTAAATATTAGCTCAATTAAAAGTAGTGCATTCTATATAAGGTTCCCTATTTTTGCATTGGCATCTTTTTCATTAATAAAAAAAAATACCAACTTATTGAATAATATTTTATATATTATGTTAATAATTTATTTAATTTTATTTATTGATGCTATTTATCAGTACATATTTTTAGAAAATTTAATTGGATTAACTTATAATGATGTTTTTAATTTTAGAATTACTAGCTTTTTTGGAAAAGATGAAGTTTTAGGAAGTTATGTAGTAAGATTATTACCCCTGGTAATTTTTTTAACTATTTATAGGTTTGAATTTTCAATTATTAAAAAAAAATACCTAATCATTTTTTTAATAATTACCTCTTTTATAACTATTTTATTAAGCGGTGAGAGAACTTCTCTAGCTTTATTTATTATATTAATGTCATTATTATTTATATCTTCATTTAATTTGAGAAAAATTTTGATTATACCTTTATTTGTTAGTTTTCTGACATTTGTACTCGTAATTTCTACGAGTGAAAAAATTAAACATAGAGTAATTGACCAGACAATTGCTCAGATTGGGTTAAATAATAATAGTGAAAGAGTTTTTCTATTTAGCAAAATTTATGAAGGTCATTATCTTATTTCACTAGATATGTTCAAAGAAAAACCCATTTTTGGTCATGGTGTAAAGATGTTTAGATTTTTCTGTATAAAAGAAGAGAATTTTGTTGCAGATAATGCTTGTACCACACATCCACATAATTTTTATGCACAGTTTTTAGCAGAAACAGGTTTGGTTGGTTTTACATTTTTATTTGGAATATTTTTATATATATCGTCTTTATTAATAAAAAATTTTTATTATCAGCTTAGATATAAAAAACAATTTATAAGCGATCTTGGATTATGCTTAATATCGAGTTATTTTATAACATTTTTCCCAATTTTACCTTCTGGCAATTTTTTTAATAATTGGCTTTCAATAATTATTTATTATCCAATGGGATTTTTGATATATATTATAAAAAAAAACAGATTTTATGTATGAAAAAATTATTTTACTTTTTGTAATAATTAATATTCCAGTAGTTTATTTCTATAAAGATCTTACCAGAATAATTAACATTTATGACTTGGGGGATGGAATCCGTAAATTCCAAAAAAGACCAATTGCATTAATGGGTGGATTCCTAATAGTATATAATCTGGCCATTTTTTTTATTATAAACTCTTTTTCAACTATAAAATTTTATCAATATTTTTTTTATACCAAGGAATATTTTTCATTTTATTTTGGTATTCTAAGCTGTTTTTTAATTGGTGTTTATGATGATAAATATCAATTAACAGCGTCAAAAAAATTATTAATTAATTTTTTTATGATTCTTCTTTTAATTTTGATAGATGATGATTTATTAATTAAAGAATTAAAATTTACTTTTTTAAATAACCCAATACAATTAATAGACTTTTCCTACTTTTTTTCTATTTTATGTTTTTTGTTATTAATCAATGCACTAAATATGTTTGATGGAATTAATCTACAAACAGGAATTTATTGTGTTACAATTTTTTCTATTTTTTTGTTTAAAGACCTATATTCAGGAATAAGTTTAATAATAATTTTATCATTAACTCTATTTTTATATTACAATTATTTTAATAGAGGGTTTTTGGGCGATAATGGAACGCAAGTTTTAGCATTTATAATTGCATATATTTTGATTAAATCAAATAATAATAGTGTAAATATTTTTTTACCTGAGGAAATATTTGTCTTGTTGTCTTTGCCAGGCCTAGACATGCTAAGGCTCTTTTTATATAGAATAGTAAATGGAAAAAATCCCTTTAGAGCAGACAGAGATCATATTCATCATTTAATATCAAATAAAATTAATAGTAATTATGCTGCTATAATAATTCAAACAATAACAATTATAAATATTTTATTTTATTATATAATATCTTATAAATTAATTGCTATTTTATTTGTGATACTGACATATGTATTTTTGTTTTTATATTTTAAAAAGGAAAGATTAGCTTGAAGAGAACATTTGATATTTTAATAGCTATTTTTTTTTTAATATTAATGCTGCCAATAATGGTATTTGTATCTATTTTAATTAAAATAGACTCAAAAGGTCCAATTTTTTTTATATCAACAAGGATTGGAATTAATAATAACGAGTTTAAAATGACAAAATTCAGGACAATGTATGAAAATGTGGAATTAGTAGAGACAAATGAATTAAAAAACTCAAATTTAAAAATCACAAAAGTAGGTAAATTTTTAAGAAAATATAGCATTGATGAGTTCCCTCAATTTTTATCAGTTATAAATGGAACAATGTCAATTGTGGGCCCCAGACCATCACTGCCAAGTCAATTTATGCTTATCAAAGAAAGAGAAAAATTGGGGATAAGTAAACTTAGACCCGGCATAACAGGTAATGCTCAAATCAACGGTAGAGATACAATTTCTTTAGAAGAAAAAATAGTATATGAAAAAGAATATGTTGATAAACAAAGTTTTTTTTTTGATATGATCATAATCTTTAAAACAATAAAAGTAGTTTTTAGTAAAAATGGAATTATACATTAATTATCACACTCAACTCTATGAAAACTCTATCTTTAAACAAAGTTTCAAATTTTAAAAAACAATTATTTTTAATAATATCAGATTTTGCTATAATTATTTTTTCATTAAGTGCTGCATTTTCATTACGTTTGGAAGAAATTTATCTACCTTTGAAAATTGAAATAGAGGTTTATTTAATCTATTTAGTTATTTTTTATCCAATTTTTTTTTTAAGTAATATTTATCAAATTTTATTGAGATACCTTGACCAATTTTCTATTCTAAAAATAATCAAAGCAATATTCATCTTTTTCCTTTTTGCTATATTTTTTAATATTTATTTTTATAAAGTAATTTATTTTCCAAGATCTATATCATTTATAGCCCCAGTTATTATTGGAATATTAATAGTAATACACAGAGTTTTTATTAATTTTATAATTAATAATAATAAAAAAAACAAAACAGACAATAATATTTTAATAATCGGTGTAGACAAAAGTATTATTGAGATAATTGGCAATTTAAGATCACAACCAAGTTACGGATTCATAAAAGGTTTAATAGATACTTCTGGAATATACAAAAAAAGAGAGTTGAACGGAATAAAAATTTTTAAAAAAGAAAAACTTTTTGATATTATAAAAGATCAACTAATCACTGAGGTTATTGTTGGCAATAAAAGCCTTAGCAAAAAAGAAATAAAAAATTTATTTAACCAATTAAAAAATAGAAACATACGTATTAAGATTTTAAAAAATTTTGCTGATTATGAGATCTCTACAAAATTTAATTTTTTTGATATAATTGATAGGCCTAAAATTAAAGTAGATGAAAACGTGCTGAAGAAAAAGATTAATAATAAATGTATTTTAGTAACTGGGGGTGGTGGATCTATAGGAAGTGAACTATGTACAGAAATTTTAAAACATAAGCCTAAAAAGTTATATATTTTAGAAATTTCAGAAATTAACTTATTTAATCTTATTGATAAGCTTAAAAAAATAAATCAGTTTGATAAGAATATTGTAAGACCAATGCTTGGTGATTGTAATGATGAAATTTACTTAAAAAATTCATTTCTAAATATTGATATTGATGAAATATATCATGCGGCAGCTTATAAGCATGTGCTATTTGGTGAAGAAAACCCATATTCAATGATTAAAAATAATATTTTTGGAACAAAAAAAATAATTAATTTTGCAATATACAAAAAAGTAAAAAATTTTATTTTTATAAGCTCAGATAAAGCTGTAAATCCAAAAAGTATTCTTGGAATTACAAAAAAATTTGGTGAAAGGTTAGTTAAATTTTTATACGAACAAAATAAAAAAAATTATAAAGGATCATTCACTATAGTTCGATTTGGAAATGTTATAGGTTCAAGTGGTTCGGTAATACCAATATTTTTAAAACAAATTAAAGAAAGAAGACCACTTACAATTACAAACACTAAGGTAAAAAGATACTTCATGAATATTTCAGAGGCTGTACAGCTTGTAATCAACGCTTCATGCCTTAATAAAGAAGGTACAAAGATATATGCCTTAGATATGGGTGAGCAAATAAGTATTCTTGCTATAGCTAAAAAAATGATAAATTTAAGTGGATTTACTATTAAAGATTCTAAAAATTTAAAGGGAGATATTCCAATTAAAATTATTGGATTAAATAAGGGAGAAAAGATTATTGAAGAACTGACTTTAGGTGATAACTTAGTTGATACAGCACATAGTCAGATTAAACAATGTAATGAAAAAATTGAATATAGAAATTTAAATAAAGAATTAAAAAAAATACAGGATTATTTTTCAAAAAGACCTTTTGTAAAAGATAGTTTAATTTTTTTTAATAAAATTTCCCATTAAAGAATATGAAAAAAAAATTAAAAAATAACAACATTTACGAGTATTAAAATTCTAATAAATTCTAAAAATATAAAAAGTTGTCGATAAAACTATTTTTTATCTAATAAACTATTATAAAAATAATAATAATAGCCAACTTTTTTTATTTTCAAGTTATTACCCACACCGTAATGAGAGCATATTGTTTTTGTGTACATACAATACCCTTTAATAGGAGTATGAATTTTTTTGTGTTCTAAATCAATAATCTTATAATTTGTTAATTGATTATTATTATCCATTGAAAAATATTTAGGCCAAGGATAATTTTTATATCCATTATCCGAATTTATTATTCTTATCTGATTTTTTACAATAATTACTGAATATCCTATAAGTAAAATAGCAATAACCGTTGTAGTTAATATTTTTGTATGGATTATTTTTCTGCTCAAAAGGTATGCAAAACTTAAGGATATAATCGAAATTATTGATGAATAACCATACCTGTATACTGGAGCTTTTAAGAACCAGAAAGTAAGACAAATAAATGAAAATAAAATGAAAAATTTTTCATAATTCTTATTATTATGTATATCAGTTGAGTTCGTTAAATCTTTTTTAGAATTATGAATAAAAAATATTATTATTAATAATACAAAAATTAGATAAGGAACTAAAATTTTCAAAATAACTAAAAAATGATTACTACCCCATGTACTTAACCAATTAAAATTATTTTTAAAATTTAATTGGCTATTAATTTGGTTTTGCATATTCTCATTAAGATTAGACCAATCCTTAGCCCAGATTTCCCCGGTGATTGCAAGTTCATTGATTAATTTTAAATCAGTCCATGGTAAGATATCCAGACAAGTAAGACTAACTGGGTAAATTAAGCATCCGGTCATTAATACATTATTTAAAATCCAAATTAAAAAAAAAACTGAAAGAAAATAAAAATTTTTTTCAAAGATTAATTTTTTAAAATTAATTTTAGATATATTAAAAATATTAAAAATGAACACTGGTAATAAAAGTATTTTTATCTGTATAATGAATAGAGTGATTATAAGATTATTAATTATATTATTATTATTTCTTAATTTAAAATGAAGTATTAATTCAGAAATTAAAAAAAAGAATAAAAAATGTGCTGGAGCATCAGTTCCATACTCCCCATATCTATTCATTTTATAAAAAATATATATAAATACAAAAAATATATAATAAAAATGAAAATTATAATTTTTTTTTTTGATATATCTGCATATTAAATAACTAAAATTAATTATAACTGATACTGCAATGATTGCTGGTGCAAAAACTATCCCGGGATCACCTAATAAAAAATTATTTGAAATCGCAGATAAATACTGTAAGATTGATGAATACCCGTATCTATAATGTAGATTAGACAACCCAAAAATTATTTTTTCAGAATTTAAAATCCCAATAAAGGGCAAGTGATAGAGCCCAGCATCAGGTCTATATACATTACTTTCTAGAATTAAAATTGAAATTAAGAATGATTGCAAAATTAAGAAAAGAAGGAATTTTCTTGTAAAATATATTTCACTTTTTTTATATAAGATTAAGAGGGTAAATATTAATATAATAGAATTGACTAATTTATTTAGAGGAAAGAAAAAATTAAGCATTATGCTTAAAAATGATAAAATAATCGTAGCAAATATTAATTGTTTAGAAAATGTATATAAATTTGGTCTAAAAGTGCCTATTAAAAAATGACCAAATGGAATAAACAAAATTAACGATAAAAAAGTATATAAGAATATTTCAAACATATGAAAGAATTGTCAATTATAATACCAGTATATAATGAAAAAAAAACTATTTTACAAATAATAGATAAAATTAATAAAGTGAAGAACATAAGTAAACAAATTATTGTAGTAGATGACTATTCAGTAGATGGCAGCAGAGAAATTTTATTAAAAAATAAAAATAAAATAGGATCATTATTATTGCATGACAAAAATCAAGGTAAGGGTGCAGCCATCCGAACAGCACAAAAATACATAAGAGGTAAATATACTGTGATTCAAGATGCAGATCTAGAATACAACCCCAATGATTATATGTCTTTATTGAAAGTTATTAAAAAAAAAAAATTTTCTGTGGTCTACGGATCAAGAGTTCTTAATAAAAAAAGATATCAATTAGAAAGTTTTACATCGACTACTAGAATTTTTTTTAATCATATATTAACCATGTTATCAAATTTAATAAATAATCAAAAGTTAACTGATGCACACACATGCTTTAAGATGTTTGAAAGTAAACTATTTAAATCAATAATACTTAAGGAATATGGTTTTGCTTTTTGTCCAGAAATAACAACAAAAATTTCAAACTTAGAAATTAACATATTTGAAGTACCAATTTCTTATCGTGGCAGAACATTTGAAGAAGGAAAAAAAATATCTTATTTAGATGGAATTAGGGCAATTTATGCAATATTTAAATATAAGTTTTTTAGATAAAATTTAATAATTATGAAAGTATTTCACAAAATAAATAAATGTAGAATATGTCATAGTAAAATTTTAAGAAAAATTATTGATTTAGATAAGCAATATATTCAAGGATCATTCTGCAAAGAAAATTATCCAAAGCCATATCTAAAAAAAATTCCTTTACAGCTTGTATTATGTCCCAAATGTACTTTAGTGCAATTATTATATACCACCAAAAAAGAAATTCTTTATAAAAATTATTGGTATGAATCTGGAATTAATAAAACCATGAAGATTCATTTAAGAGATTTAGTTGATGAAATATATAATATTAAAAAAAAAGAAGTTGGTAAAATTAAAGTTTTAGATATTGGATGTAATGATGGAACTTTACTAAATTTTTATCCTAAAGTTGTTGAAAAATATGGAGTTGATCCTAGTCAAATTACAAATAAAATTGACAAAAAAAAAATTAATGTAATTAGAGATTTTTTTCCTCCAAAAAAAGATTTATTTAAAAAAAACAAAATAAAATTTGATTTAATAACTTCAATTGCAATGTTTTATGACTTGGATAATCCAAATTTATTTGTAAAAAATATTAAACATTATTTAAAAGATAATGGAATATGGGTTTTTGAACTCTCTTATTTGCTAGACATGCTCAAACTAAATTCATTTGATACAATATGTCATGAGCACATAGAATACTATTCTTTAAGTAGCTTAAACTATTTGATGAAATCTAACGGTTTAAAGATATTTAAAGTTACAAAAAATAAAAGTAATGGTGGAAGTATTAGGTGCTTCGTAACTCATGTTAAAAATATAACCTATGATCAAAAAAATAATCTAACCAATATAAGTAAGATAATTAAAAAAGAAAAAAAAATAAAGATTAATAATACTAAAGTTTACAAAAAGTTTTTTTTAAGTATCTCTAAATTTAAAATAAAATTAACAAAAATTATAAAAGAGATTAAAAAAAAAGGGCAATCAATTTATGTTTTAGGTGCATCAACAAAAGGTAATACAATTTTACAATTTCTTGAGATAGATAGTAAAATTATCCCTTATGCAGTGGAGAGAAATAGGGAAAAATTTGGTGCAAAAACTATTGGTAGTAACATTCAGATAATCAGTGAAAAAAGTATTAAAAAAAACCCCCCCAATTACCAATTAGTACTTCCTTGGCATTTTAAAAAAGAAATTATAAGTCGTGAAAAAAACTATATAAAAAATGGTGGAAAATTAATTTTTCCTTTACCAACTATTAAAATAATAACAAAAAAAAACTTTTTAAAATATGTTTAATAAAATAACTAAAAATTCTAAAATTTTTGTTACAGGTCATAAAGGACTTGTTGGATCTGCAATCATTAGAAGATTAAAATTTTATGGTTATACAAATATATTAACCATAAATAAACAAAAGTTAGACTTAAGAGATCAAAAAAAAGTTAACAATTTTTTTAAAAAAAATAAATTAGATATAATAATTAATGCAGCAGCAACAGTAGGTGGAATACTTGCTAACAATGAATATAAAGGAGAATTTATTTATAATAACCTTGCAATACAAACAAATATTATACATGCATCCTATATAAATAAAGTTAAACAGCTAATTTTTTTAGGGTCTAGTTGTATTTATCCAAGAAATAGCAAACAACCTATTAAAGAATCTTTTTTACTAAAAGGAGCATTGGAAAAAACTAATGAACCATATGCAATAGCAAAGATTGCAGGAATTAAACTGTGTGAAAGTTATAATTATCAGTATGGAACTAATTTTAAATGCTTAATGCCCTGTAATACTTATGGCCCAAATGATAATTATGACCCAGAGACGTCTCATTTTTACCCAGCCTTAATATCAAAAATTTTTAATGCTAAAATTAAGAATAAAAAATCAATAACGATTTGGGGAAACGGAAAAGCAAAACGTGAACTAATGTATGTTGATGATTTGGCGGATGCATGTATATATTTTTTTAATAAAAAAACTAAACATAGTTTGATTAATGTTGGTAGTGGAGTAGAAAAAACAATTAAAGAATATGCAAATTTTATAATTAAAGAATTAAAGCTCAATATTAAAATTAAATTTGATCGAACAAAGCCTAACGGCACTTTACAGAAACTTTTAGATAACTCTATTGCAAAAAAATACGGATGGGTTTCTAAAATCAACCTTAAAACTGGCTTAAATAAAGCCATAGAATCATATAAAAAATCTAAAAAACTTTAACTTTGAAAAATTCCTTTAATTTCTCAGTAGATAAAGATATTTCATTAGAAAGTAAAATCTTTAATAATACTTCAAAAAATAACTTTCGAAATATATTAAGAGATATTTTTGATAGTTATTTCAGAAGACCTTTTTATAACATTCTATATAAAAATTTTTTTAAAACACAAAAATATAAAATTGATTTAGTTTTACCTGCAAAAGGTTTTTCAGATACAGCTAGGAAAAAAAAATTAAATGAATTCTCTAAAATTAAAGGAAAAAGTATACTGATTATAGGTTGTGGTAATGGTCAAGATATACTTAATCTCTTGAAATTCAAACCTAAGAGCATAAGGGGAATTGACATGCTAAACTATTCACAATCTTGGGGGAGTATAAAGAAATATATAAAGGATAATAAATTTAAAACAAAAATTGATTTTAAAAAAGAAGATATCTTAGATTTACAAAATAAAACTAAATATGATTTCATTATAAGTGATGCTGTATTTGAACATTTAACAGAGTTTCAAAAGGTAATAAAATTTTTATCTAAAATTTTGAAAAAAAATGGAATAATTTATTCTAGTTATGGTCCTTTTTGGAATTGTTTTGCTGGTGATCATTTCTCCGGACGAGATAAATTAAAGAATGGATACAATCATATTCTTTTAAACAAAAAACAATATAAGAATTATTTTGAAAAAAATGTTGGCTCTATTTCATATGAAATAAATAATCAAGGATCAGCCGGAATTTTAGTTAAAAAAGATCTTTTTTCAAAATTAACGGGCAATGAATATATGAAAACTTATTATGAAAATAACTTAGTTTCCCTTTACACAGTATTAGAATATTGTCCGATAGGTTTTAGTTTATTAAAAAATTACAAAGTTTTAAGAAATAAATTATTATTAAAAAAAACTTTAATTAATCTAGAAGATTTATATTTAAAAACACATATAGTTTACTTAAAAAAGAGATGAATAAAAAAATATTTTTTGTTATTTGGGGTAATCCGAAATTTTATCAAACATTAATATCACTCTCTAAAAATTTTTCAGATAAAAATTATAAAGTTTTTATTCTTGCAAAAAATACAAAAAAAAAATTAGATATAATTGAAAATGTCGATTTTGGAAAAAATGGAAAAATTTTATACAATCCATTGCATTCCAAATACCTTCCAAATATATTAAATTTTTTTATGTTTATAATTTATTCTGTTTTTTTTTATCTTAATAAGAAACCAACTCATACTATTTTATTTAACCAGCACTCTCTTTTTATTATCCCATTTATAAAATTTTTTAGAAAAAAAAATGATAAGATAATTTATCATAATTTTGACTTTGATTTTTTTTCAAATTTAAAAACAATTAGAGAAAAACTACTAAGTTTATGTGAAGTTTATTTGTCTAGATTTTGTAACTATTTAGTATTTCCTACCACTAAAAGGGCTAACCTTTTTCAAAAAATTTCTAAAGACAATAAAAAAAAATTCTTAGAATTTAAGAACTGTTTCCCTAAAAGTTTTTCAATTAAAAAATCAGATAAATTTGAAAGATTTCTAAGATATAATAACTTGCTTAATAAAAAAATCATATGTCACCTTGGCACAATAAGCCCAGGTCACTTTATTGAAAACACAATAAAATCTGCAAGATATATTAAAAAAAATTCTGTTATCATAATTGCAGGTACATCGATCAATAATTATGCTTACGACTTAAATAAAATGATAAAAAAATTTAATTTAACAAATAAGGTATTTATAATTGAAAATGTGAAAAATTCATTATGGTTTGAGATTTTATTTAAATCTGATTTGGGTATTTGTTTTTATGAAAACACCAATTTAAGCCACCAACATATGTCTGGAACCTCACAAAAGTTTAATAATTATGTCTTCGCAAATATACCAATGATTGTAAACAATAATAAAGATTTTTTACAATTCAAAAGTAATTTTGATATTTTTGATGTAGTCGATCCGAAAAATCCAAAAAAAATTGGTAAAAGTATTAACTCTCTTTTAACAGATAAAGCGAGATATTATAAAATTAAAAAAAATTTAAAAATTAGCTTTTCAAAAGAGTTAAATTTTGAAAAGCAATTTAAACAAAGTTATGGAGTTTTTTTATAGATCTTGATAAATAATTTTTTTTATTTTAAGTCTCTATTCTTTAGTAAGTTTTTAACATTTGGACCTATTTTTTCAATATTTATTAGACTGTTGAAAGATACTAATAAACGACATTGTTGTCATGTGATATTCTTTATCATAGTTATATTTAACAATTCTATATACTTTGTTAATTTTAATATCCTTTAAGTTCTCCTTATTTTTTATGTAAAGTCTTTTTGTCTCTAGTTATTTCCTCTTATGGGCCTTCATCTGCTTCATATTGTTTTAATTTTTTATAATCAATTATTGTACTAAATAAGTGCGATCTTGACCTAATAGACCTGTTATCAATGCTTTTTTTTTGATACTAAATAATATTATTATATATAGTTTTTTTTATTTATTTTTGTAACTCTTCTTTACAAGCTAATATTTACCTAGTATATAAACTTGCCTGGTGATTATTGCGAAGGGGTAATACCCGATCCCATTCCGAACTCGGAAGTCAAGCCCTTCAGCGCCAATGGTACTTTGTCTTAAGACACGGAAG
>MDTF01008801.1_pt1 | contig 61015 bp, 57 predicted proteins | sample 811191 | NCBI WGS metagenome assembly MDTF01 (sample SAMN05326649, study PRJNA326480) | marine metagenome | isolation source: seawater | place: Southern Ocean | collected 2011 | reverse complement strand
ATCTGTTAAATTTGATGCATTAAACACATCATTTCCAGTGTCATACTGGTTTATACTAAATGCTGTATTTTGTGTATTATTTAAAATTTCAATAATATTAGATGTATATAATTTAGAATTAATAATTGTTTCAGTACCATTTATATATAAATTACTGTTAACTGTTAAATTATCATTATATATATCGTTTTTTATAAATTTATTTACTGAACCATTTGTAATATTATCAGCATTCAATTTAGTTATCTCATTAATTATTATATTTGATGTGGATTCAATGTAATTAGATGTTGATTGTATAATATCTACACCATTTTTCATCAAAGTACCTGATATAATTTCGATATTATTTAATATTATAATATTTGACGAATCATAATTAATAATATTATAATTCATCTTTTAATATTAACTCTAATAAATATATATAATATATATTATTAGGTTTCAAGCGCTTCTATTCTTGATATTAATGAATGTAATTGACTCATTAAATTATTAGATGTATTTAAAACATAATTAGAAGTATCTAATACAGATTCGGGTATATTGATATCTTCTATAAATTCATAAATAAATCTTAATATAACTATACCATCACCACCAACAGCGCTTTTATTATTATACCAACCACCACCATAACCATAATATCTTATATTTTCATCATATATATTACTTGAACCACCTCCTGCTAAATATAATTTATCGTCATCAGAATTATAGTATCCTACACTATTATCAATTGGTAAATCAAAATATTCTTTAAAATTAACATTTACAATAGATGTATTAATTCCGAAAGAACCATTTCCTCCATTATTAATAAATCCATCAGTACCTGCCCCACCACCACCGCCTTTTAAAATATATCCATTATTACCCAAAAAATGTATATTATTTGTATTAAATACTGATAACGAATCTGTATAATTATCAGTATTTGTACCTCCATTACCTGATCCTGAACCACCTAAACCACCAATATCATCAAATGAACCACCCCCGTCTGCTTCGATAGTATGTAAAGTAGTATTATTGCCAGAAGAACTGTTTTGTGTTGTGTTTTGTCCTGAGCCTCCTCTACCGACACGTATTTTAAATGTACCTGTTAATATATTTGCATTTTCAATAAATACAATCTTACCAGCACCACCACCACCATTAACATTACCACCACCACCCGCACCAATAACTATAGCATCTGACATTTTACTTGATTCATCATAATATGTAATATCATATTCGGTATAGTTGTTAGAATTATATAATTCAATTACTTCGTCTGTTGTTAAAACACAATTATATATTCTATAATCAGACATCGAAAATGCTAATGTATTATCAGTATCGTCAAATCTTGATCTACCAATATATCTAACATCATAAGAAATCGATAAATTAATAATTTTATAAACTGTTATATCTGGTTCTTTAATACCATTAATGTATATTTCCCATTTACCTACATCATCAATAGACCAACAAAAATGATTCCAAATACCATCAAATAAATTATATTGAGAAATTTCATATTCTGTTTTACCAAAATTAAAAATATTAACAACTAATTTATTATTATTATTAATATATATATTTACATAATCGGAAAAATTATTATTTCCATATATTATGAAAGTTTTAGAATTTTCGGGATTACTGCATTTAAACCAAAATGCAAAGGTTAATCCTACTACATCACCGCCTAATTCACCTGTATTATAAATTTTTTTGATATCACAACTGTCATTAAATTCTGCATATGTTCCATATTCACCATCTAAGTCCAAATATTTATTTTTAAGAGGAGTATATTCATATATTAATTCATCATTATTTACTGGTAATATTGTTGCGTTACCATGTAAAATTAAATTTGTATTTTGAGAATTTGCTGTACTTAGAGCACTTGTATTGCCTGTATTACTAATTGTTCTACCACCATCAATATCAATAATTTCATTAAATTTATACCAAAAAGGCAATTTTGTTCCTATATCATTCAATGATATATCAATATCAAATCTTGTGCCTCTATTTGGATTATAATTTAATATATATTTTTTATATATTGAATTAAATTTTGTTTGATATAAATTTAAAAGAGGTAATTGTGGAATAATTATAGGAACTTTAATTTCTATTGTCTCTGGATTTATACTTAAAAATCCTTCACCTGAAATGAAAAGACCATCACCTACTTTAATTGTACCAGCCTTTGTAGAACTTGCTATAGGTATACCATTTACATTATCAATACCTAAGGTTTGTTCAATATGATCTAAAATATTTTCAATAATGATATTTGAGGTTTCATGAATATTATTCAATAAATAATTAGAAGTATACTCAATGTAATTTGAACTATCTTGAACTATATTTTTATTATTAATATATAATATATTTTCTTGATTATCCCATCGTAAAAGAGAGGATGAAGATAATTTATTTTCTGAATTATTATTAAAAACTATACCTTCATCATTATAGTCACTATTATTTGTACCACCAAATAATTTACTTAACGGGTTACCAGTTTTAACATTATTAATATTTAAATCTGTTATTTTTCCACCAGAGCCTATAAATCCACCAGCTATAACATCTCCATTAATTACCAAATCATTTGTAGCAATAGAGAATGTTGTTCTTGTTGTACCTTGTGGTGTAATAGTTTCTGACATTCTTTACTAACTATAAAAATAAATAAAATATAGATATGAATTTGTATGTGTAATGAGATTATATGTAATAATAAAAACTTAGTATTACTGACATTGTTGTTAAGTATATGGGAAAATAATGTAATATTTCACTTCTAACATTTAAATTATCAATATTATCAGATATAATATTTTCAATTATTTCATATTTATCATCAATGTAATTAGTATTTACATCATAATAATTATTATAATAATCTCTAAGATCTTCTACACTATATTCAATTATCATTATTTTGTTATTATATTAAATTACATAATATTTATATAGTTATAGATTATAATAATGAAAAAAAAAATTGGAGGTAATACAAATAATGAAAATGAATTAAGTACTCTTATAAGAAACAGAATGTCAGAAGATGTTATTTATCAACAAAAAATATCAAATAATGTTATTGTAGATAATCTCGAACAATCATTGTCATGGTGTCCTGGAAATGATAATTTTAAATCAACTGATGGTTGTAATCAAAATAATAATGGTTCACTTGTAAATTATTTATATTTACAAAATATTAGAGGAGGTAAACTAAATAATATGACAAATAAAGATTTGTATATGGAAGGAGGTTGCTATACTTGCCCGGGTGGAAAAAGTAAACTAAGAGCGTTCTCGAAAACTTTAATATTTATTATTCCTAAATTAGAGAATTCATACAAAAAAGGCGATAAAAAAAAATTTAATGATGTTGTTAAAAAATTAACTACATCTTCTAATAAAAATAAAAAACAAGTAAAGTCAAAAGCTAAGAAAGTAGTTATAAAAAAGGGGGGGGATATGATAGATTTAGTATCAAACATTAGTTATTTAGGTTTAGATAAAAATAAAGATTTTGTTCCAGCAAATTTAGATAATGTTAAAATATATACTACATTAACATCTGATGTTGTTTAAAAAATGTTTTCAATTATTATGGCAAATAATGTTCTTTGTTTTTTTCATATGGCTTATATTTTTCATAATTAATATGTGCATATTTTTTTTCTATTTTCCCATAATTTATCAATATATTTAGCATAATATTATACTTTAATATAAAATTTTTTGTAGATGTTTCTATTTCTTGATATGGATTAAAACCATATATATGTTTGAATCTATCGGGAACTACAAATATAATAGAATAAAGTAATTCTAAAATATTATCTTTTGTATCATTAAAAATAGGTAAATATGTATTTATTTCATAGCGATCTGATAATATATACATATATATTTTCATTAGCTTATTCATATTAATAATAATATTATTATGTCGTGTTTTATCAAATTTTTTAATAAATCTTATATTATAAATAATATTAATAAATTCTTCATTTTCTTTCATAAATTTAATATTTTTGTTTTTATTATTGTGAGTATATAAATTATTAGTATTAATTTGTTCTATGTTTTCAATATCTTTTATTAACTGTAATTCTTTACAAGTTTTTTCATCATTGTTTTTAATAGCATTTAATTTTATATTTTCATTAATATTAATATATAAAAATATTACTATCACAATTGATAACAAAATTTGAATATTCAACTTTACAATAATAAAAAATATAATCGCTAATAATATCATTGAATAATTATAATTGTTAATTATTTTATCTATGAATATATTCATATACTTAATCTATCTTATAAATAATTTTATTTATTAAACGGATGTACCATCAATAAAATAAATAACAAAAGATATTATTATTAATATAATACCTACATATAATTTTCTATCATTTTCAGTTAAAATATATAATAATTTAGCTACATAATTATTTAAATCATTCGTTTTGTTATTATTTAATTCTATTATATCATTTATAATATCTATAAATGTTTGCAATGTATTTTTATATAATTCATTAATAGTTAAATTATAAGGATTTTTTTTTTGTTTATTATCATTTGATTCATCAGGAAATGTTTCTAACAAATTGTTAATTTTTATTTCAATTTGTTTTTCAATATAATTTTCAATATTTTGTGGAATATAATTTATAGATTCAATTGGTTCGTATGTAGTATTAGGAGTATCCATTATCTATTTTAATTGCATAAAAGATAATTTAAATAATTTCCATCATGTCTATATTTGTTATTAGATTTCTTCTACAACAATATCTTTTAAGACCTAATTTATCAAGAATCGGTCCAGTATGACTTTTATCAAAATTTTTATAAAGAGGATCTTTATCCTTATTTTCTTCTATATTAGCTTTTTCACTTTCATAATAATCAACGATATCAGCCATTACTCTCCCACATGTAAAACATCTAATAGGTATTATCATATTTTTTATTAATAATATTCTAATATTAAAGATACATAATCATTTTTTTATATATTGTGCGAAAAAATAAAATAAATTATTATATTAGATAACTAATAGATAATAATTATGAGTTTAGTATCATTTAGCCTTAGATTAAATAAGTTAGAGAAAAAATTAAGTGAATCTACTACCGAAGTTTCCGAATCTTCTATTGTCGATAATTCGGAAGAATTAACTAAATTAAATGGGAAAATAGCTGAATTGGAAAGCACCATGCAATCGTCATCTTTAGAATGTAAAGAACTTACTAATTTAACTAAAAAAGATGTCGATGGTTTATCGCAAAAAATAACTAAATTTGAAGAATATATAAAAAAGCTTGAAAAAAAAGTTGACACTTTAAAAAAAGCTTCTCAACAGGATAATTCTTCCCAAGTTTAATATTTTGGCTTAATCATTTTACATTTTTCTAAGACATCCTGATCATACTTCCATATTTCTATTGCATGATTAAGTATTTCGCTGTTTTTTTGTAGATATCCTTCATTATTTTTTGTACTTTCTAATGCATTATTCGAATATACTTTTGCATTATAATAATCATTGGATTTTTCATATAATAGACTCATAATATGAAAAATATCAGGTGAATCAAATTCATTATGTTTTAGATATTCTTCTGCATTTTGTATGTCCTGTTTGGTAATATTATTATCTGTATATATTTTAGATATTTGTATGTAATTATTATTGAAGCATAAATAGTTATTTGGATTTATTGATGTAGGATACAACCCCAATTTTGTCCCTTCTATAAATGTATTTTTATTATAAAATAAAATATTATTATCATTATCGTTTATAAATTTACATAGTAAATGTCTATATCTAAGTTTAAAAATCTTCATTTCTTCATAAAGTTTTTCACATATTTTAGGTTTTATAAAATAGCACGATTTAGATAATATTTTTCTAAATACTGTTTTATAATCTATAAAATCATTTTTATCATTTATTGTATTTAGTGATATTAATAGAATATCCCATTCTTTTTCATTTATTTTTAGTAATAAATTACTAATATTATCTAAATACAATTTACTAATAATAACGTCATCTTCTAATATTAAATATAAATTATTTTTTTCAATACAATTTTTGTCATGTTCGATAATTCTTTTATGTGCTTCTCTTTGTTTTTCATTATTAGATATTTGATAACAATTTAGAGCAGTGATATAATTATTATAATCACAATCTTCAGGATATTTTGAATAATCAACTCTATTATTATATTCTTTAATATTTTTATCAATATCTTTACTATCTGGTGTATTTATAATATTAAGTGCAAAACTAAAATTAATTTTATCACATATAGCTTTTAGAGCTTCTATAGTTGCATTAATATTACCATGTCTATTTTTTAATTTATCTGAAAAAATTAAATATATTATTAAATTCATCTTTAATATATATAGATTTGTATTCTTTATAATATTTTAATATTATCTTTAAATCATTCTCTTATATTAGGTTCTTGATATTTTTTCCTAAAAAATAATATGTTATTTTGGTATTACATTGTCTATTTTATTATCTAAATAAACATAATTATATTTTATTATAAATTTATATAAGTTATATAATAGTTGTATAATTATCAATATGATTGGAGATGATATTATATACGAATATCCTAGATGTGATAGATTAGTTATTATAGGTGATATTCATGGAGATATTAAACGCCTTAAAACAATTTTAATTGACGCTAAAATAATTAATAATAATATAGAATGGATTGCTCAACCATCTAATACTTTTGTTGTACAAATGGGAGATCAAGTTGATAGTTTAAATCGCGATGATTCTATTAATGATTGGGAAGTTATCGAAGATGTAGAAGTAATATATTTTACAAACTTTATTGATAAAATTGCACAATCCAAAGGTGGTCGTTTTATATCAATTATAGGTAATCACGAATTTATGAATGTAATTGGTAATTTTAGCTATGTTTCTTCTAATAGCATGAAAAATAATGAAAATAGAAGAAGAAATTTATTTAAGCCAGGTGGAACATTATCCCCAATATTATCTAAGCGACCTATAATTTTGAAAATTGGAGATTTACTATTTTGTCATGCTGGTCTCACATTAGATCATTTGACATTATTGAGGTCACATAATAAAGATGTATCATATATTAACAATATGTGGAAAAAATATTCAGCAAATAATAACGTACTAAAAGAAGATAAAGAATTATTTGATCGCATTTTATTAGACTATTCTGGAATATTATGGACAAGAGACTTAAATAAAGAAAATGAATTAAAAAATATGTTAAATAGTCTTAAATGTTCATTTATGTTTGTAGGTCATACTGTAATGGATGGGGTAAAATTATATAATGAAAAAATATGGTATACTGATACAGGTATATCAAGAGCTTTTGGTAATGAAAAATATCAATATATGGAAATTGTTGATCATAATATTTATATTAAGAAAGTCACGTAAATATTAAAATATAAATACATAATATTAAACCATGGATATAATGAAATTATTTAAAAGTTTATCTTTAATTTTTAATTATGCTATATTTAAAAAATATCTAACATTTTTAGGTATATACTTATTTAAATCAAATTTCATTATTAATTTATTACTATTTTTATACTTTTGAACTTTTAATATTGTATGAAAATGAATTAAATGTATCACAAAAAACTAATATCAATAATATATAACACTTTCTCATTATTAATTATAAATAGAAAAAAATATGAACATATTGAATGAACTACCATATGATATTCAAAATATAATTTTAAGTAAAATAAGAAATCCACAAAATAAAGAATTACTTGAAGATATTAAGAATTTTAAAAATAATAAAGATATTATTTTTAAAATATATGAAAAAAATGGATATGAATATAAATGTGATTATTCGAATGAATTCAATATATATTCAATAATAGATAATGATTTAATGGCATATTGGAATGATGATGTAGCTTATATGAATGGTATTACGGAAAAAAATTATAATAAAATGTTTAGAATATTATCATTTAAACTTAAACATGATTTAAATAATGAAAAATCTATATATAATTTTCATATGAATTATAAAATACAATTAAAATCTAAAATAAATAAATATATTGGTGGATTAAATGTGAATGAGAGAAATGGTTTTATTAATTTGCTTAAAAATATTTAAATTAATTATATAAATTTAATCTATCTAAAAAAATATATGAATAAACTAATTGTAACAAATAGTGCATGGAGTAAACTAAGTAGTATAATTAAAAATAGCAATAATAATTCATTTATGTTATCTGCAAAAAGCGGAGGTTGCGGTGGTTACAATTATTCATTTAAAATGATAACTGATTATAATTTTAAAAATATTTTAAAAAAAAAGGCTATATTAAAAAATAATAATAATATAAATGTAATACTTGATCCAACAAGTGAATTTTTATTAATAGGAACTAAAATAGATTATATTAATAAGGATTTAGATATGGGGATATTTGAAGGTAAATTTGTATTTATACCAGATGAAAGATTATCTAATTGTTGTGGTTGTGGAAACTCTTTTAATTATAAAGATATAATTGAATAAAAATGAGTACATAATTTAATTTTTTTTAAAGATTATTAAAATAATATATTATTTTTTATTTATCTTTATTATGTACTCGTTTTTTAGAGTAATGAAGAAGTTTGCAGATTATCCAGAGTTTAAACCAAATGTAACTCCTAATGATATGTTTGATATAGGCATTATGGGTGGCTTTTATTTTAGAGAAATAAAATCACCTAAAACAGGTAAAGTATATAAAAATCATCATAAAAAGTTTAAGTTTCTTAAAAAAATTCCAAAAAATAAAATAGCACAACAAGAATATGACAAAACTGCTAATAGGTATAATGTAGTTGTAGGAACATCCTATGATTTTTGGATGAGTAAAAATTGGATTAAAGAAGATATAGATCCTTATGGTTGGATTGAATGGTATTGTAATTTTTATAATGGAAGAAGAACATATGATGATTTACGTCAAATAAACAGATGGAAGAAATCAGCAGGACCTAAGGGAAGATTTAGAAATCAGTTACAGCGGAAAATAAATGAAGAGAGAAGTAATAGTGAAACTATATATCCAAGATTGAGACAAACATTATTACATTGGGGTTGGGATTCGCGAAAAATGTCAGTCAAAAAATAATATATAAAAAATGATATAATTATATATATATATAAATAAATATAAATATGGATACATTAAATTTTGATAATATTTTAGAAACTAAAAATACAGAATTGATGGAAATTTACGAAAATAAAATGAGTAAAAATAAAAAAATGACTTCTGATCCATCTCAAATAGATTTTAATAGTAAAAAATTGTATTATAGAATTAATGCAGAAATTGATAAAAAATATAAGTCTTCTAAAGCATATCAAAAAGAGTGTGAAAAAGAGTGTGAAAAATAGCAGCAAAATCATATATAAATATAATATTATATATATATACAATAGCAAAATGTCTTTACATAATATTAATAATATTAATATTAATATTAATATTAATAACATTAATAACATTAATAACATTATTGACAAAGAGATATATAAAATTATTAAAAATAATAAAAATTGTAATATATTAAATAATAGTGATGATATTATTAATAAAAATAAAACAATAAATAAAAATATTATTATTGATAGATTATCGAAAATAAATAATAATAGAACAATTCTTGAATATCTTATGAAAATTCCTGTTATCGAACAAAGAACAAAAGAATGGTTTGAAGCAAGAGATACAAGATTAACAGCAAGCAATCTGTGTGATGCTATTAAAAATGGAGTTGTTAGTGATAAAATCGCAAAGAAAAAAGCTAAAATATTAATTGATAACACAAATTATAATAACGTACCAGCACTAAAATGGGGTACTATGTTTGAACCAATGGCTTCAAGATGTTATTCACAAATTAATAATGATATTATTATTTATGATTTCGGATTAATATGTGATAAAAATATTCTAAATTTTGGTGCATCACCAGATGGTATTAATGAATTAGGAACAATGATTGAAATTAAATGCCCAATTTCAAGAAAAATTATAGATGGTGTTATTCCTGAAAAATATAAAATGCAAATACAAGGGCAATTGGCAGTATGTAATTTAACTGATTGTGATTATGTTGAATGTGATTTCAATGAAATTTTATCAGAAGAAGAATATAAAATTAAAAATCCAATTGGTAATATGAATCATGGTATTATAGCACAATATCAATCTAAAGGTGAATATATATATTTATATAGTGATCCATATTTGAATTCTAATGATTGTTGTAATAATATTAAAAATAAAGTAGATATGTATATTAATAGTAATGCTACATTTGGTAAATTAATTTATTGGGAACTCAATTTAATAAATGTTCAAAGAGAAACATTCAATAAAGAAGAATGGGTTAAAATAGAACCATTGATTAATGAGTTTTGGAAAAAAGTAGAAAAATATAAAATGATGCCCGTAGAAGATAATACTAAAAAATTTAAGTTTATTGATGATAATGATTAGTATAAAAATATTATTTACGAATAATCATATAGTGGCCATGATTTTATTGTAACACCTTTAATATTATATGGATTTACAAAATATACCATGCTATAATCTGTGATATGTGCAACCTGTTTTATATGTGCGAAATCTGGAGCTAAACAAACAGAATCATAATTACCTCCAAAATCTTTTCCTTCATATACATTTTTTTGCGATAAACATCCACATCCAAGTTCAGGATTTTTACCACATGATAATTTACATAAAGCATTATTTGACTTAAATTTTTGAATTGTTTCAACAAATCCCTTTATTTTTTTTTATTACCACCTGTTTTTACAATTAGCATTTCACATTTTAATATTTTTTCAGAGCATGCACCACCATATTTTTCTTCATCCCCTGGTTTTATATAACACGAATTCGAATGACTTACAATATCGTATCTACCTTTTTGATCAGCTAAAAATGGCGCTTGTGATATACATACATAAACGGGACCAATATTTGTATTTTGTAAATGATTTCTAACAATAATATTAATTGAATCAGGCGTTGTTAATTCACATTTATCGCTTAGTAATACTAATAAATCAGTATCTGAAAATACATTTCCACTTTCTAACGATAATAAATGTTTTTTAATATTTGATGGTTTCATCTCAATACAATTATAAGCTAGCAATAAATCTCCTGATGATATGTCTTTTGTATAAGAATTTTTACTCCCATAAAATTGTGTATTGGGAGTTATTCTCGATTCACATGTATAATCAGTATGATAATTATAATTTTTAAAATTTAAATCTTTAAAATTATTTTTAAATGCATCATATGTAGTTTTAGTTGTTAAACCTATATCAAACATATCTAATTTAGTTTCTAAACAATTTTTTCCACCTACAATTTTACTAACTTCAAAAAATTCTTTTACTTTTGAATTATCACTAACATTTATAAAATAATGAAATATTAATACTATCATAGTAATTAGTAACAATAGTAATAATATTATCTCGTTATAATTCATCATTAACTCTATATAATTTAATTATTTTTATTTTTATAATTAGATAAAAATTTATTTATGAATATTGTCCAAACCCTGTATTAATAGTTGTTGTCTCACCATCTGAATCTAAAGAATCATATTCGTGGTTATGTATTTGTCCACTAAGACTTGTAGGATTGATAGTAGTATCAGTATTTACAGCAGCTGGTATTGAATAATTTCCTAAAATAAACTTCTTTTCATTATCAGTATTAGCTAAATCTTGCTGTATACTTAAATTTTTATTAGCATCCACAAATATTCTATAACACACGCTACCTTCATTATCACATATTTTTAGAATTTTATTAGGAGTACTTTCACCAGAAGAAGAATTATGTGCTCCTTTAATAGTCATATTTGCAGCAACAGTTGTTTCATGTATTAACTTTAATTTTCCATCAGAATCATTACTATTATTGCCAATATTATAATTCCACATATCAGGTTTTATAACCACACCATCTGTAGCAACGGATGGGCCATTTAAACCAACATCATCTGTTCCAAATACAAAATATTTATTTAAATTTTCATTAAATAATGCTTTTTCTTCATAATTTGTTTTAATTTCATGATGTAATCCTGTTGAAACACTATTAGCTCCTGATGGTTTTCCAACATATTCTTTAACTTTATGAAATCCAGTTGCATCTTCACCTGAATCAAGATTTTTTTCTTTTCCGATAAAACTTTTAATATCTGTAATATTATCATTGTTTATTTTAACTTTCGATTTAATACCATCCACATCAATACCTTCATCATCTTCTGTATCGTATACGTCTCCTTTCAATTCATCTACACCTCCTTTAACTATAACCACTCTTTCATCATTATCTATTATGTCATTTTTAATTTTATTGTTAAGTCTTTTTTGTGTTTTTAACTTACTGTCAAGATAAGAAAAGTTAGAGTTCAAATCATCTTTAAAATTATTATAATCATAATATAACCACCCTAAAACTATAATTAAAGTTATAATTACAATTGTTAATATAATATATAATATTGTCTCTAAAATATCCATATTATTATAATCTTAATATATACTCTAATTAATGGGATAGTTTATTTTTTATCTATTAATTTCAATAATTTTTATACTATCATCACTTAATTCATTTACTTCACTAACAGCTGTTCCACCTATTTTTTTTTTATTTTCTTCTTCATCTTCATCTTCATCTTCCTCTTCTTCATCTGGTTCTTCTCCCTGTTCTTCTTCATATTCATCTACATATATCTCTTCATTTCCCTCTTCATACCCCTTTTTTTCTTTCGCATTCTTACTCTTTTGCTCTTGCTCTTGCTCTCGTTCTTGCTCTCGTTCTAGCTTTTTCTTTTCTTTTCTCTTTTCCTCTTCGTCTTCCTCATCTTCATCATCTTCTTCATCATCTTCGTCATCATCATCATCATCGTCTTCATCGTCTTCATTATCATCTTCTTCTTCATCTTCTTCATCATCTTCATCTTCATCTTTATCCTCTTCTTCATCTTTATATTCATCTTCATCTTTATCTTCTTCTTCATCTTCATTTCCTCCAGATTGTTTAATAACTTTTTCTTCAAAATTATATTTTTCATCCCATTCTTTTTCATCTTTTATGAAATCATCTTCATCATCACAATCATATACTTCAATATCATCTAATTCTATTTCATCTTCATCATCATCACCTTCTTTGTTATTCATAATTACTTGTTCAATTGGCAATTTAATTTCTTCTGTATTTATTCTCATTTGTAATCCCATTGCTTCTAACTCTTGTGTAAACAGCTTAAATGCATAAGGTGTTTGTATGACACTCACATCATCATTGTTACAATTTTTGCATATATTTATATTTTGTGTAATATTGAATGCAACAAGTGTACCACATCTTTTACATGCGCACCATGTATATTTATCTGATCTTTCCATCATACTCTCTTTCAAAAATAATGATATACCATGACTTAATACGGTGTCTCTTTCCATCTCACCTATACGCAATCCACCACCTCGACGTCTACCTTCGGTAGGTTGTCTTGTTAAACCAGCTAATTTACCAATACCGCGTGCATTTAATTTTTCAGCAACCATATGTTTTAATCTAAAATAATATGTAGGTCCAATAAAAATTTCTGTTTCTATTTGTTTGCCTGTAAAACCATTGTAAAGTATTTCGTTTCCGTGTTTATTGAAACCATTACTTTCAAGGCGTTTGTATATTTTATTATTATCAATTGGTATAAACACGGTGGCATCTCCCAACATACCATCTAAACAACACATTTTAGCGAATATACATTCTACTAAATGACCAATTGTCATTCTAGATGGAATAGCATGAGGATTAATGATAATATCTGGTCTAACACCATCCTTTGTAAATGGCATATTTTCTTCAGGTATAATCATTCCTAATACTCCTTTTTGCCCATGTCTTGATGCATGTTTATCACCAAACTCTGGCTTTTTAATTTTTAAAAATCTTACTTTACAAACTATAGAATCCTCACCTGATAATTTATTTGAAATATATACCTTATCTACGGTGCCATATAAAGAATTATCAGTACTAATAGAAATATCAGTATATATAGTTTCTTTAACTTGTTCTATAAAAACACCTCTTTTAACTTCTTTGTAAACTTCTTTAACGTTTAACATTCCCACAATTATAACTTCTTGTCCCTGGGGAATATATGTTCCTTCCTTTATGATACCTTTATCATTTATATATGAATAATCTCGTTTTTTTATACCTTGTACATTGATACCTTGTTCTTTCATTTTGATAGGATTTCCAAATATAGTTCTTTCATATTGTGATACTATTTTAGATGTTGCAGTAATTGATTTATAATATGCTAATGAATTTAAACCACGATTAATGGAAGCACGATTTATCATAATACTATCTTCTTGATTATAACCAGTGTAAGTCATAATTGCAACAATAGTATTAAAACCATTACCCATAATATCACTAGATGTATATTGAGCTATTCTAGTATTTATAATAGCCCGTTGTGGATAATGTAAAATATAACTCATAGTATCAAATCTATTGTTAAAATTAGTAGCATATATACCAATTGCTTGTTTTGATTGAGCGGCATGGAAAACATTGCGAACAGATTGATTATGATTACACATAGGTATATTACCACTAACTACACTCAATATTGTTGACGGATGTATTTCTAAATGAGTATGAAAAGGTGTTATCTCATGTTTATTCATTGCAATTAGTGTGGTATCTGTTTCTTCATTATCTAAATATTCAATACATGCTGAATTATTTTCTAAAATTGTTAAAATTTTTTTGTATTTATCTCTATAATATTTATTATACTCTCTTGATTCTGAATCTTCAATATAGTCTTTTAATTCACTATCACTTGCACTATCACTATCACTATCACCGCCACCAGTTTTAACATTACTTTTATAATTAAATATTTTATTTGTTAAAGATGAAATTAATCCATTATTTTCATTATCATTTTCTTCACCCCCTCCATAAAATTTAGTATCATAATATTTGGTATCGTACTGTGAAGTACTATAACTTGCACCTCCTTTTCCAGAATATGTTTGTTTTGCAATACTAATTTCTAATGGATTTATATAAATATCTCTATAATAATAATCATCAGTTTTCTCTTCATCTTTTAATTTTATAGAGTGTCCATTTAACATATCAAACCAATTTTCACATTTTTGCTTATATGCAATTATTTCATTTTCCATATTTTTATTTTTTTTAAGTATAAGTAAAGGTCTACATGGTCTACCAGCTTCTGTAAATATACGTATTTCATTTGTTGGAATATGCCATGATATAGATATTAAGATATTTATTAATCCATTTCTTCTATAAGCTTTTAATATTCTACTAATAAAAATAGGATCACCCGTAATACCAAATAAAGTACCATTTAAAAATACATTGGTTATATTATTATTGGTATATAAATTATAATTATTTAATAGTATTATACCTAAATCAATTAAGCATTGTGATATATTATCTGTATTTAAACCAGCAGTTATTTTAGCAAGTAATGATAAATTTTTAAGATATCCAATTGAACCACCATCTGGACTTTCAAATGGACACATCATTCCCCATTGTTGAGAATGCAATCTATGAGGACCAGTTATTTTTATACTTCTATCTATTGGTATGTTAACACGTCTCAAATGTGATAAAAATCCTATATAACTTATACGTGATAAATCTTGGACTTTACCCATTTCTGGATCATCACCTGTAGAAAGACCCCATCTACCTTTTAATGATTTATTGAAAGTATCTGTAACAATCATTGAAGAAACTAATTTATATATATTATGATCGGTTATGAAATTATCATAATTATCTTGTTGTTTCCATGATCCATAATAATACATACTATCCATTGTGTTACGTACATTATCTCTTAATTTTTCATAAGCTTCTTGAAATAATTCAGAAAGCATAAAACCACTTATATCAACCCTTTTGAATATGTAACTATCACGATCACTTATTGATGTAACATTAATAACCGTTTTAATAAATTGTAATACAAGATAACCTAAATATTTACCTTTATCGCTAAAATTTTGAATATTTGGAAAAACATCAATTGTTAAAGTAGATTTTACATGTTCAAAAGTCCCATATCTAACCTTATATTTCAAATATTTAATGGCATCTTCTTGTGTGTAAATTTTATATTCGTATTCATCATCAATAAATGTTGTACTCATTATTGATGGTTTTATAAATTCATTAAAATAGTTTCTTTCATTTTCATTTAGTTTATTACCAAATATTATATTATAGATCTCTTTGTCACTTTCAACACCAAATGCACGAAATAATACAAATAAAGGTATTTTGCCATTAAATGAAGGCAATGATACATAAATTGAACCATATAAATAATCATCATTAGTGGAATTTTTCTTTTTTGTTGAATTTTTTATTTTGATATCTTCATTTGACATAGCATCAACGACTGGTATATCAACATAGTAAAACTCTACAGATCTAGGAGCCGTTGCACCTTTCTCAGCTACACATCTTATTACTCCTTTATGACTAAAACCATCATCATTATCTGTTAATTTTGTTACAAATAATTTATTCGTTACTATTTTTTCTTGCGCAATTATTACTTTTTCTTTACCATCAATTATAAAATATCCACCTGTATCATATGGACATTCACCCAATTCTCTTAGAATATTAGATCCTTGATTTTTAAGAATACATATATCACTATGTAACATAATTGGGATACTCCCGATAGCAACATTGTTAAATGTTTTTGTAAAAACTTTACCCGTATCTTGGGTTATTTTAATATAAACTTTAGCAAATAAATGAGATTCGTATGTTAAATTTTTCATTCTTGCATCATTGGGTGTAATAAGTTTAGGAGTACCATTTTCAAAAGTTGTTGGTCTATCTACAAAAATTTCATTTCCATCTTCACCACCAATATACACATCTACTTTCATAGTAATATTGTCGAAATCATCATATTTTATCATTGTAATTGGATTATATGATTTTATTATGTTAGGTATTTGGGATTTTATGAAATCTCTGTAACTATCTAAATGATGACCAGTGAAAGGATATTTATGATCCTTGAAATATAAATCTAATATATCCCATTCGCTACTAATCATACTTTCCTAATATATTGTATTATTATCTATTAATAAAATATTTATATAAATTTTATATGATTCTATTTATAACATTATAACCTAAATCATATAATAATAAATTTCCTGTTTCTGAGTCAACAATTAAACTATTAGGTAATTTAGCATTTTTATCAATTATTTCAATAGGTAGTACACCTCTAATGTCATTTTGTGCATGAATATCATCTCCGAAAAATTGTAAATTATTTAATTCAAGTTTTAATGTTCTATTTTTATATTTTTTCATATTTATACCCTCCGTACCTCTAACGAGGCGTAAAAAAGATCCATTCTTATATACTGATAAAATACCATTATCATTAAATTTTAATTCAGAAGTATTATCAAATGATTTAAATGGTAATGTTCTTGTCTTTAATGATAAATCATTTCTATCAATAACAATATCATCAATTCTCATTATATCATTTTCATTTAGAACATATTCTTGAGTTAATAAATTATTACCCCATGGCATATAATGAAATAAACTTTTAAATTCACTATCTAATTCATCGAGTTTATAAAGACGGAATGTCATTTCAGGTACACCAGGATATTTTCTATATCTTTTTGCTAAATCTTTTAATATATTTAAATTAAAATGCTTTGAATATTGATGATCTTTTTTTCCAGGTTTATCATATGTTTTACTTCTAGATTCCGCAATTGACATTTTAACAACAGATTCAAATTTACCACTAAAGTATTCGCCTTCTGGTAACTTATTATTACGTAAATCAGAATCTATTTTATCATTTGTTTCATACTTTTCTTCAATTAATTTTCTTGCGTTTTTTGCAAATTTTTCTCTTTTACTATCTTCATCATACATATATTCTCCGAAATTTTGTGTTTGCAAACATTTAGCTACATGATAAGGTGAATTTTTTTTTGCAAAATATTCCATAATAGCCCCATCAGGATTATACATTGGAATAATTTCATCTAAATCTTCACCTTCTTCCGATACACAACCCATATTCAAACATGACTTTTCAAGCTCGAAATAAAGCAGATCTTTTTCCCACCCGTCTTTATTTTTTTCTCTTATTATAAGATCGATTTTTTCTTTTTCTTCACTATTTTTACTAAGATATTCGTCTCCAATTTTTTCTATTAATTCATTTTTAAAGTCAAAATTATTTTTAACAGCTTTTAAAAACATTGATTTTTTATTTGCTAATAAATTCATCCATCTATTTTGATGTGATGCAGATGTAATAGATGGAAAGTATGTATATTTATTTATATTTTCTCCGCGTAAAATTTTCATTAAATTAGGAATATAAAGAACAATCTTATAATTACCTTGAAATGTATATTTAACAACTGATGTTTTTTTAAGTTTATTTTCTATACTATCCATTTTCTTTTTTAAGCTATCATCAAAATCTTTTTTTAAATATTTAGCTAAATTTGCATTTTCATCATCTGGATCATATTCTATAACTTTAGCAATCATTACATAAATTGGCAAGGGTACTTTAGATAAGAAAGCATTTACAATGGGAATATTTTCCAAGTGATTTTTAATTTCACTTTTAATTGTACTTAATTGTGTTGTGAATTCTTCACAATATATATTATTATTTATGTAATCTTTATCAGTATATTCTTTATAGGTTAAGTTTACACATCTTTTAAAAAGTAAAAAATTTTTTTTTTCATATTTATTAGGATCTAATGCGTCATTGCATTTTTTCATGGATCCATCATTTTCACATTTATTTCCTTTAACATTTTTATAAATAAGCATTATATTATTTATTTTATATATATATAATATATTTAATGGATAATATAATAGACACATGTATTACAAATAATACAGATTATGACATAGCAAACGCGATTTATAAGATATTAAAAAATAAATACAAATATATTGAGAATAACTCATGGGAATATTTTGATATGAATAATGATGAATGGTATAAAGATATTAAAAATAATAAATTAAAATATTCTATTAAAAATGATATATGTAAAGAATTTATTAAAAGATCTATTTTTTGGGCTAATAAAACTAATACTATTAATAGCAAAACTGATGTAATGTCATCTAAATTATTATTTATCGGTAATAAAATGAAAGATGACAAATATATATCTAATATAATTAAAGAGTGTAAACAATTTTTCATAACAGATGAATATTAATTGTCCAAATAGTATCATAGATATATATAATGCTTTCAAAAATGAATATAATTTTAATGAAAAGGATTGTTTATTACATGAACATTATAATTACAATGTATTTAATGATACTAAAAATAAATTAACAAATGATAGCGATTTTGATTTTAATTTTATTATTGATTATTTTAATTTATGTAGAAAATGTTATACATTACATTATGAAAATGTGGTTTTTAATATATTATGTGAAAATAAATTAAATAAAAAAAGTATCAATAAGTTATGTAAAAATATATATCGTGTATATTTAACAGCAAAATTATACAATATTAATAAAAATTTTGTATTTTTTATAGTTTTATATCCAGGTAAACGCAAACTTCCTAAAAATAATTCGAATATCAATGCCGTAAATATTAATGGTGGGTTTACATATTGTAAAGGTAGTAACATTTATATTATTAGAGAACAAGATTACGAAAAAGTTATATTACATGAATTATTACATCATAATATTATAATGCACCATGAGGAATGGTCATATGAAAATATAAATATGATAAAGAAAAAATGCAATATAAGTAAAGAACAAATATTAATACCAAATGAAGCAATTATAGAATTATTTGGATGTTTGCTTAATGTTATATTTTATTCTATTGAAACAGGTAAAAATTTTAAAAAATTGCTCAAAATAGATATTGATCATAGCTTGAAGATAGCAAAAAGAGTATTGGAATTTCAAGGACAAAGAGAATGGTATGAATTTACAAATTGTTATTGTTATGTAATATTAAAAACAATACTATATAAATATATTCATAGTTTTTTAAAAATATATAAATGCAATAATGATACTGATATCACTAATTTTTTAATTGAAAATTTCTCTAAATTTAAAAGAGTTATTAAAAGAATTAAAAAAGATAATAGTAAATCTTTAAAACAAACTGCTTTTTAATTATTTAAAACATAGAATATTAATAATAGAAGGTATACTATCATGTCGATTGAAGATATTAATCATTTAAAAGCGAATAGTATTAAACAAAGTTATACTTTTTTAGTTGATAGTAATGAAAGAAATAGAATAAAATATCCTAATCCAAATAATTACACAGTCGAATTTAGCACACCTTTTAAAAATGTTATAGGTATGGAAGTAATTGACGCAAGTATTCCAAGAACTATGTATAATATTGATTTTGAAAATAATAGTATATACTATTATATTGGCTATGATGAAAATGATGAATTAATTAAAAATGGTATTACAGTAAATATTAACTCGGATTTAGTAATAACATATAATGATATAATTAATAATAGCTTAAGATTAAGAAATAGAAATTATGCATTTATTAAAAATCAAGTAAATTTATATAATATATATAATAAAAATGATATAGGTGGTGAAAGTATTGGAATAACATTTACATTTACTATTAAAACATCTGTCATATATAAAGATTATCAAAATGCAGATAATTCTTATACGGTTTTGGATTTTAACTATAATCATATAATAAATCCATCAACACTTGATTATTCACCAATTGTCATAAAATTAGTTAGATTAGATATACCTGATGATGAAACACAACAAATATTTAATTTATTATTAAGAATTGGAACAGAGACCAACGAATTTATATTATATAATATAAACCTAAATGATTTTACACATATTACATGGTGTATATCTTCTAACAATATTTGGACAATTTACTTAAACTCTATTACAGATTCATCAAAAACATATACGTCATCAAAAGAAATTAAAAATGTATTTTATACAGAAAAGTACATTGGTAAAAAATATGGAAATGAAAATGGAGATTGGGATACAGGATCTTTATTTATAAAAAATTTTAAAATATATAATAAAGTTTTAAATCAAACAGAGGTAAGTAATTGTATGAATAATGTTAACACAGAATCAAATTTACCTATAATATGGTATAAAATGGATGAAGAAAGTAATATACTTAAAAATTACGGTAATACATATAATAATGATTATCCCGAATTAATTAATTATAAAGATATTTTTAGCAAAATTAATATAGAACCTGGAAATTACACATTTAAAAGATTTATTGATATATATGATAATGGTGCAAATTTTGAAATAGGTTTTATGAATAATTCAGAACCTTCAGAATTAACAAATTTAATAAACATTTATTCAAAAAAACCTTTTATTTTAGATATGGATAGATCTAAAATATCTGAAAATATAGGATTTGATTTACATGCCAATGCAAGTAATTCATTAAATAAATATAATTATAAAAATATCTACAAAAATAATCCTAATATGGCAAAAATGTTTCATAGTATATTAAATAATATACGTGAAAAAGAATTTAGTAATGGTTTTGTTGATAATTACAAAGTAGTATCTCCTGGAATAGTCTATTTTATTGGTAATAAATATATAATTATGAAATGTCCTGAAATTGAAGAACATTTATACAGATCACTTTCATACTCAAAATTCACATTAGGGTTAGCAAAATTTAGGGTTGATAACGTGGGTATTAATAATGAAAAACTAACAATTACAAAAATACCCGTAAGGGAATTTCATCCTATAGGTAAATTGGCTAAATTAAGTCTAAGATTTGAGACAAATTTAGGATCCTTATACGATTTTAAAGGTGTCAATCATAATATTTTATTTGCAATTTATTATTATGAACCTGTACAAAAAACGTTACCTTGTAAATCATTATTAAATCCAGAATATAAAATGAATTATTTAGAATATAAATATAGTCAAGAGCAAATCGAAAGCGATAGTGATGATGAAGAAGAAGATTTTTCCAGAGATAATATTAATGATTATAAGAAAAATGAAAATATGTATAGTGAAGATGGTGTGCAATTACAAAAATATAATAAATTGCCTGAATATGATAATAATGAAATATATAGCGATGACTCTGGATATTCAGATAAATGAAATTTATTAATTATTATTTTTATTAAGAATTGATAGTAATGATTCGACTTCTGTTTTCCTTAATTTATCATTATTAATTCTTTTTTTATAATCTTCTTTTTGTTTTTCATTTAATTTATTACATTGTTCAATTAAATTGAGTATTGTATCTTTTTTATCACCAAGAGGAACTAACGAATTTTTGTTATTTTCTGCTTCTACAGGACTTTCAAAAGTAACTTTCGTATCAGATGAATAATTATTTCCTTTATTTATAATATCAACAGCATAAACAGTGCCTCTGGCTGATAATAAACGGGCTATAGCATATGCACCATTACCTTTGGTATCGTTGAAAGTTATTGCAGGTGGGGATCCATACCCTTTTCCCTCGTTTGTAATATTAATTTCTTTAATTCTACCATTTTGATTTATTATTACATTTCCTTTTGTAGTAATTTGTTCTCTATCGACAGAATCATCTTCATCTACAGTATCATCTTCATTTGCAGTATTTCCATCAGTATCATCGTCATCTGTAGCCTCTTCTTCACCCGTAGCCTCTTCTTCACCAGTAGCCTCTTCTTCACCCGTAGCCTCTTCTTCACCCGTAGCCTCTTCTTCACCCGTAGCCTCTTCTTCACTCGTAGACTCTTCTTCATTTTCAAATTTTTCTATTTTTTTCTTAAAATAACATATATATACAATTAAACAAAAAATAGTAATCGCAAGTATTAATGATATGTAATTAAATAATGTTTCATAATCTATTTTTTTCATTATTATAATCTGTTATACTAAAAGATAATTTATTTAATAAAATAATAAATTTATATTTATATAAGTAGGATATTATGACTGATTTAAATCTATTATATGGTTCAGATGATAATTTAATGGGTGATCAAATGGATAGAAAAGAAGGCGGTTTATATACATCGCAAATATCAGGTCAACAATTACATAAAATGGCATCTCAAAATGATATGGTAAATGATGATAAAAATCAACAAACTCAACAAAATCAACAGTTACAACAAGTACAACAACAACAAATGCAAAATCAAATGAAGCAACAAGTACCACAACAAGTACCCCAACAAGTACAGCAACAAGTACAGCAACAAGTACATACAATGCAACAACCTAACCAACGAAAAGAGGTTATGAATTATCAAAAAATGAATGAATATAGTTTTATGGATAGAATGAATATGAAACGCAGTGAAGTAGTTAAGTTAGCACTATTTTCATTAGTTATAGTTTTGGGTATATCTATCGATAGAATGTTCACATATTATTTATCTAGATACGTAGAAGATAATGTTTTAACTGATTTTCAAGAATTATTGTTGAGATTAAGTTATCCAATTGCAGTATTTTTATTATTATGGCTGTTTAAAGCTATTTAAATTATTTTTTCTAATATTTAATAAGTATATATATTAAGACCGAACAATGAATCTTTCACAGATTATTAATGAAGTAATAAAAAAAATAGGTAAAGATAATACTGATACCGTATTTTTAATAATAATTATTGTATATTTTATTTACATATTTGTTTTAAATTTTAAAGATATTATAGATTTTTTAATTAGTAGATATAATATTGTTTCTGAAAGTATACCAACTAAAACACCTTATAATGATAGTTTATATATGACATATTGTAATTTATCACTCAATATTGATGGAACAATAATTGATAAAAATAAATTTGATTGGTTTGTACATTATTTAATATTATTTGTATTTTTTTGGACTAATTCTATTCTTAATAAACTTTCAATCGATAGTATGGCAAATGAAATTAAAATTTTAGGATATAGTAAATATTATAATTATGATATGACGAATGGTTTAGAATATGTTTTTTTAAATTTTTTATCAAATTATATTATTATAGTATTTACTATTGTAGGATATCTATTTATTTATAATTCATTTTATGAAAATAATAATATGGATAAACATGTTTATAAAAGTATGTATAACTTTAGTAATGAAATTCATAATAATATTATAATTAGTCCAAATGACGAAACTGATAAAAAATATGAATATTATATGTTATTAAATAAAAAAAATGTTGAAGAGTCAATTAAAGAATTTATTAATAATGATAACGCTAAATATGATTTGTTATTTGAACATGATATAGATAAAAGATTAAAATTACTTGTTACTCAAATAATAGCAACCCACAACTCTTTTAATAATATTAGAATCCTCACTGCTGATAAAATCGAAAATATGTTTAATAATAATTGTATATATTCTTATTTGAGTAATCCAATAAAAAATGTTATATTACCAGAATATGAAGATATACCAGGAAGATATCTTTATACAAATCCAATAAAATTTGTTGAATTAAAAAATGATAAAATCCCAGATTGGACAAACATTGAAACAACAAAAATCTTTACTGATCAAGAATTAAAAAATAAATATAATATATTTAAAGAAAAAATTGAAGAATATTCACGAGATATCAATAAATATCATAGTGATTATACTTTTAAATATAAAATGTGGCTTATACTATTTTCGATGTCTGGTTTAATAGTATCCTGTTTCGCAATAATATTTTTCTTATTTGAATTTAAATATTTTAGATCATTAACTGGATATATTAATTATAAAGACTTTATAAGTTCAAATTTTTTTACAATAATAGCAATATTAACAGTTTTTATTTTAATTGTAGGTGCTATAATTATTAATTTATAGATATAAAATAAAGGATAATTGAAATCATGATAAGTAATGATTTTTTAACTTCATTAATTATGGCTATAGTTTATATTGCTTTTTTCGTTATCGCAATTCTAGTATTATTTACAACACTAAATTATCTATTATATACTATTTATTGTATAAATGGAATTATAGAACAAAACACTTATAATAACGCCCCATTTTTCAAATTAAATCAAATATATCATTATTATTTAATAAATTATGTTTATTTTTTAAATAAAAATAGAAATAAACGCTATAAAATATCTAACGAATTATATGATAAAAAATGTAAAGATAAAATGGATTGGTTTAAGAAGGATGGTGATAAAAAAAATGCGATGCTAAACAAATATGAAATGATAACATCATACAAAGATATTATTATACCTGATTTAAATGCTGAAAAATCAGAAAGTAAAAATACATCAAACAATAGTGCGGAATTTAAATCGATTATATATTTTAACGATCATTCTTATATTAAAAAACAAGTGGAGTATTTTAAAGATGATAGAATTGTATATATAAAATCGACTTTTGATGATAATTTGTATTGCAAATATGATAAACTTGATGAAAATTATGATTTATTTGAAAATATTTCAAGATATATATGGGAATTATATTATATGTTTTCTGAATCATATGATGTAAACACAGGATTATATATACATAAAGCTAATATCTTTTATGAAATGCTATTATTCTCATTATATCTAATATTTTTTATATTAGTTATATATTTCATTATTATTTCATCTTATGGTTTATTTAATAAGACAAGAATAAATAAAGATTTATTCAGTCATTTATATACTGAAAAATATCACATCATTTTAATAATTTCATTTGTATTTATATTTTCCTTATTACATGAAATATTATATAAAAAAATATTTATAGAGAATGTTTATGATACTATTTATCATAAATATAGTCAAATATTTAAAATAGATTTACAGTTGCAATCTGCTGTAAATAGTGTTGTTATAAATTTAGAAACAAAATCAAATGGAGAAAATGGAGAAAATCTTTTATATGATAAAACTATAAAAAATCTAATAAATGTTGCACATCATGAATATTTAAATTATAGTAATACAATAATTGATAAAACACAACCTATCGAAGACCAGGAAGACCAGTTAGTAAAATTTGAAAAAAAGATGAAAACTATAAATAGAAACTTTAAAATATCATCATATAATTCAAATATTAAAATGCAAGAATATGTTAGTGCTATTAAAAAATATAAAAATAATATTATTTCTGAACATTTAATATTTATACTTGCTGTATATATTTATATTGTAGATATAAATAGTAATGATCCTTATATTTTAATTAAATTAAATAAATTAATACTTGGAAATAATGTAGTTATTGGAGAATCAAACATAGATAAAAATATAGAGTACACGTTGACATTAAGATCATTAATGTATTATGAAGAAAAAACTGAAAATATAAAAAAAAAATTAATCAATATAGCTGATACTTTAACACTTATAATTGATGATGATAAAATTGATAAAGTTACTATAGATAAATATATAAATAATTTTATTATGAATGTGGAATTGGGAAATGATAGTTTAAATTTTTTTATACCAGTATATTTTTTGAATTTATATTTGATTTTAGAATTAGCATTTGTATTTGTTCTTATATTAATTATACTTTATATATATTTATATTATGATGAACATATTGTTGATGATACGAAAACAAGTATTAATAATTTAATAGAAAATTTAAGTATTATTAAAGATGAAATACAAACTGCCGTTTTAGGTGTAATTTAAAATATTATATAATTATAAGAAAGCTCATTTTTTGTGCATTATATAATGATTGAAACTTATTCGCATGATATACGTAAAACATTACTATATGTTTTTTTACTAATAATTACTATCGCATATTTATTAATATTTTTAAATTCATTATATATGAAATTATTTTTATGGAAAAATAGACAATTAGTAGATAATAAGAGTACTTATAATAGTGATAATATAATTATACCAATACAAGAAATTTTTGATTATAAATTATTTTTAAATTCATATCAATCTTATTATATATCTGACTCTAAATGTTTAAATTTAAATTATAATGATGATGTTGTTTTAACTACAAATTATAATTTATATTTAAATGGATTAATATTAAAAGTATTATTTACATATATATTTTTATGGTTATTTATTAATATTATAATTTATCTATCCTCAGGTAGTACATCTGATATATTGCCTCCAATACCTATTAAAGATATTGTAAATATATTTAGCTTTTTAGATACTACTGATAGTGAACCAAATAAAGATAAAGATCAAGCGATTTATACAATGTTTATAATTATATTTTTTATCCCATTCATATATATATATAGTTTTTCTTCAAATTCTTTCCAAAAAAAATATAAATTAGATTATGAAAATGAAAATGGTGATAGTATATTTGAAAATTATATGTTTTATGAGATTAAAAATTTGATCCATTATAATGATAAAAAAGATTTTAATAAATTAAAAAAGTTTTTTGAAAATTCTAATAAATATAGTATTGGTAATTTCATTGAAACGAAAGATGATAAAAGAGAATTAAAATATAATATTTTACGAACGGAGACGGAGACGGAGCCTGAGATGGATAAAAAGTCCTTCGAAATATGTGAAAATTATATTTTATTATGTCATGCGTTATCAAATATTAATAAATATACTAATGTTGATGTTGTTAAAAATATGCTAATATTTCTTAATTTATGTGAAAAAGAATATGATGAAAATAACAGATCGGGATATAAAATTAGCAAAGTAAAAATTAATAAAGAAGAAATAGAAAATGAACTAAAATCACATACTAATTTAACAATAAGTTTTATTCATGAAACAGTAAAAAAATTAGATATTTTTGATTATGATAATAATAAAGAAATAGAAAATGAAGATTTTGAAACATTTTTAAAAAATTTAGAAATTCTATATAACGAAAATTATATTACTTATGATTCAGATAAAAACACTTTTTTGTCTTCTTTGTCTCCAGATAATAAAAAAATTAATGCTAATGAATCTCTTGCGAAACTAAGATCAAGAGATAATGAAAGTATAATTATATATACATTTAATGATAATTTAAATAATTATAAAGATAATATTGAAACTTATATTATTGATGATTTAAAAAAAGATGATTTAGAAGAAATATATAATAATGATAACGACGAAGAATATGATAAACAACGATTTAAATATATTATTACTTTTAAAAATGATAATTCAAATCCAAGAAATTTATTGAATACTTTTGGATGTATATTTTCTAATGATACAAAATTTGCTTTTGATAAAAATTTAGGTTTTATTGGAAAAATTATGGCTGGGACATTATTAGATACAGAATTAAAAAAATCGGAAATAAATAATCAATCAGATAAAAAAATATTTTTTATTTCAATGTTAACAAAACATGAATTAATGAAAGAAGATAATATATCTATAATAAATGGAGATTATTTTAATAAATTGATTAGTAGTCCATATAAAGATTATTATAAAAGAGAATTAAAAGATAATTATAACAAATTTAAATTGTATATAAATATTAATGGTATTTTATTTGGCATGTTTACATTTATATTAATATTTTTAATATCATTTATTGTTTATAAAAAAATTATTAATAAAAATATAATTGATGAAATTAATTTTTACTTATTAAATACAAAAACAAAAAAAGGCAATGATTATATTATTATGTTATTTGTTTGGATAGTATCATTTATCATTAAACAAAAAGACAAAAGTATTGTTCCATCTATATCTTTATGTATTGCTTTTTTAATATTTTTAATAATATTGTTTCAATTAGATTATCCATATAACTATATCTGGATATTTATTCTTTACTTATTTCCTTATTTGGTTTTAAGATATTATTTATCTACATCTACAATATTTGCATTTATATTTTTTATAGTTGTAATAATTATATTAATTTACATTAAAAATATTTTAAAAAATAATAATGATAATGTTAAGGGTAAAAATATTTTATCAGAATTTATAAAATCATTAATAATATATATAATAGTTATTATTGTATTAGTATTTATCGGATATGGAGTAAAGATGTTTTCATCAAATAACTTTACATTTGATACAAATAAAAATAATTATATTACTGATATTATATCAATATTCATTATATTAATATTATCAATATTATTAATATATTACATTTTACAATAATAATGATGTTTATTATATCTATATATTTAATATAGCATTATATTCTATAATTAAATTTATTATTTAAGGATATACCATAATAAAATAATTACGGTATGGATAATAGTGAATATATTTTAAATATTAAAACAATACAAGCATCTACGTTTAAGCAAGTTATAGATGCTTTAAAAGAGATTTTAATGGATGTTAATTTAGAAATAGATGAAACTGGTATTAAAATTGTAGCAATGGATAACACACATATTGTATTAATTCATTTAAAATTAGAAGCCGACAAGTTTGAAATATATGAATGTACAAAAAAAACATATGTTGGTATTAATATGTTAAGACTACATGCTCTTATAAAAACTATAACAAATAATGATATATTGTCATTATATATATTAAAGGATGATCCGAATCATCTTGGTATTACAATAGATAATAATGATAAAAATTATAAAACAAATTACAAACTTTCTGTATTAGATATAGACGTATTAAATATACAAATACCACCTGTTGATTTTCATACTATAATTAATATGCCTTCTAATTATTTACAAAAAATTATAAGAGATATGCATAATTTAGCTGAATTTATTGAATTTAGAAATATAGGAGATAAATTAGTTTTAAGTTGTAAAGGTGATTTTTGTCACCAAGAAACAATATTGGGATCAGAAAAATCTCAAGCAATAACTATAAAAAAAACAGATAATAGTGAAGAACAAGAAATTATTCAAGGTATATTTAGTCTTAAATATTTAGCAATATTTACAAAATGTACAAACTTATCTAATAATGTTGAAATATATCTTAAAAACAATTACCCAATAATATTAAGATATACGATTGCATCACTTGGTGAAATTAAATTATGTTTATCTCAACAAGATATATCATAAAAAGATAAACATAAAAATAATTAAGGTTTATTTATATTTTTGCATATTTTAGTAAGTTTTGGATTTAAGATAAATTCAAAATATATATCCTGTATTTTATATAATGTATTTTTTAATACAGTTAGTATTGCATTTAAACATCTAAAATAATTATTTGAATATATAATATCTTTATCATTTATAATATAACAAATTTGTTTTTTTATTTCATTAAATATATCGAAGAATCTATTCATTATAGTTAACATATTACCAAATACCTTTAAGTATCAAAAATCAGCTTCAATACTGAATTTGCGCAATTCTGAATGTTCTTTTTTACTTCCAACATTTGCTTTACTGTATTGTGATACACGACTTTCAAAAAAATTTGATTTAGTTTCGATAGAAATACGCTCCATAAAAGGAAACGGGTTTGAAGAATTCCAAATCTTATTGTAATTTAACTGAGAAAGAAGTCTATCTGCTACAAATTCAATATAAAGACACATCAAATCAGAATTCATACCTAACATAGAACACGGGATACTATCATTAATAAAATTCTTTTCAACTTCAACAGCTTCTCTAACTATTTTATGTACGCTTTCTTGAGGAAGTCTATTTTCTAGTTTTGAATATAGTAGTATAGCAAATTCAACGTGCATTGCCTCATCTCGACTAATTAATTCGTTTGAAAAACATAGACCTTGCATAAGTCCTCTTTCTTTGAGCCAAAAAATACTACAGAAAGCTCCACTAAAAAAAACTCCTTCAACTAATGCGAATGCTAGTAATCTTTGTGAGAATGGTGCGTTTACATCTTCAATCCATCTAAAGCACCAATCAGCTTTTTTCTTAATACATGGCATATAATTAATAGCATTTAGTGCTTCTTCTTTTTCTTTAACATCTTTAAAATAAGTATCAATTAAAAGAGAATAAGTTTCTGAATGAATATTTTCAATCGACATTTGAAATGCATAAAAAAATTTAGCTTCTAAGACTTGTACATCATTTAAAAAACGTTCACCTAAGTTGATATTTACAATTGTATCACTTGAACTAAAAAATGCTAAAATATGTTTAATAAATAATTTTTCATTATCACTTAGTTTATTAAAATCATCAACATCTTTACTTAAATCGACTTCTTCAGGTGTCCAAAATGCACTAACAGCTTTTTTATACATAACCCACATATCATTATGTTCTATTGGAAAAATAGTAAGGCGATTTGAAGGTATTAATAGCATTTCATTATTATGGTTAGTAGGTTTCATTGTTATTATATATTATAGATTTATTTTTATATATATTATAAATTATTTAATTTCATTATAAATATTATAAAAATAATATATTAAATTATTTAATTTCATTATAAATATTATAAAAATAATATATTAAATTAATGCGTCACCAATTGCATTTAAACCACTTGCTGCAGCAAGAGGTTTAAACATAATTGATAATATTAACCAAATCCAACTTACTCCAATTATTAGAAATCCTACAATTATCATTCCAAGACCAAAATAATAATTGTTTTTTCCAACCATATAATTATCTGGATTTGATGATTCATAATATATAGATACTGACTGATTTTCATTTATTATTTTTGAACCCATATAGGTTTTGGTATATTCATTACCATCTACTTTATAAATTATGTCAGCATAACATGTTACAACGGTTTTATTGCGATTTTTGCTATCAGTTACAATATCTTTTTCACATTGAACATTTTTATTTTTACCTAATACTTCATCTGTTTTCTCACTATCAGAATTTTTAAGCCAAAAACCAATATATATAACTATTCCAAATATTATTGTAATAGTTATAGTTATAAAAACATTAGTAGCTATGCCAATATTTGCTGCCGTTGAATATATTGGATCTAAAACTTCTTTATTTGCTTTTATATCATTAATTGTGTTAGTAATTAATCCATTATTTTTTGACACATTTGCATTATTTAATTGTTGATTATTTACGGTTAGCAAATTGCCACCTATTTTCATTACTTATCCTATTATAGTTTTAGATAATTACGCTGAACATAATACACAACTATCTCCGTTATCTTCAGAGCATATCATTTTTTTTCTTGCAAATTCAGGATCTATAGTAAATTGTTGTGTTTTAGCTTTAGGTTTAGTTCTTAAATAATAAGAACCCGTTTTTAGTCCTTTTGAGTGACCATAAAAATGCATTGATGATAATTTTTGAAAATCTGGATCTTCCATAAAAATATTTAGACTTTGTGTTTGGCAAATATATTTACCTCTATCCGCAGACATATCAATAATTACACGTTGTTTAATTTCCCAAGAAGTTTTATAAAGATCTTTCATATCTTGATCTAATTCTGAAATATTTTGAATACTACCCTCGTGTAGGATAATAGTATCTTTCATTTCTTTATTCCAAAGCCCTTTATTAATTAAATCTCTAATTAAATATTTATTAATAACAATAAATTCCCCACTCAATGTTTTTCTTTGAAAAATATTATTAGTAAATGGCTCAAAACTTTCATTAAATCCCATAATTTGTGATGTTGAAGCAGTTGGCATTGGAGAAATTAGCAAACTATTTCTAACTCCATATTCTTTAATATCCTCTCTTAATTTATCCCAATCATATCTATCGCTGGGCTTTTTACCCCATAGATCAAATTGAAATAGTCCCTGTGATATTGGACTTCCTTCAAATGAGCTATATGCTCCCGCATATTTTGTTTTAATAAAATCGAATTCGTATTCGTTAACATATTTTATAATATTTTCATAATTGTTTTCTTTTACCATATCATTTATAATAGCAAATCTTTTCTTTGATAGTTCCATTGATGATTCTACTGCTGCGTGATATATTGTTTCGAATATTTGCTTATTTAATTCTGATGCTTCTGGACTTTCAAATGGATATTTGAATATCATAAATACGTCAGCCAAACCCTGTACACCAATACCAATTGGTCTATGTTTAAGATTCGATACTCTTGCTTTTTCTACTGGATAAAAATTAATATCAATAACCTTATTTAAATTTTTTGCTACAACTTTAACTACTTCGTGTAATTTTTCAAAATTAAATACACCATTTTCTACATATGTAGGTAAACAAATTGATGCTAAGTTACATACACCCGTTTCTTCAGGTGAAGAATAGATTAATACTTCTGCGCATAAATTGCTTGATTTAATAGTTCCCAGATTTTTTTGATTACTTTTTCTATTTGCTGCATCTTTATATAGAATATATGGAACTCCTTGTTCAATTTGGGCTTCAAGGATTTTGAACCACAAATCTTGTGCATTGATCTGTTTAATGAATTTGCCTTCATTTTCATATTTTTCATATAATTCCTTGAATTCATCTCCGTAAATTTCACTTAATCCCATACATTGGTCAGGACACATTAAAGACCATTTCTTATTTTCTTTTACTCTTTCCATAAATAAATCAGACACCCATAGTGCCAAAAATAAATCTCTACATCTTTCTTCTTCGCTTCCGTGATTTTTTTTAAGCTCTAAAAATGATTCAATATCACTATGCCATGTTTCAAGATATACTGCAATACTTCCAAGGCGCTTTCCTGCCTGATCAATATATCTAGCTGTATTATTAAATACACGCAACATTGGAATAATACCATTAGAAATACCATTAGTTCCTCTAATATTGCTACCTTTTGATCTAATTTGATGAATATGAATACCAATACCACCTGCATATTTAGAAATTAAAGCCATTTCTTTCAATGATTCATAAATTCCACACACACTATCGTCGTTTATACTGCAAAGAAAGCAACTACTCATTTGTGGTCTTTTTGTTCCAGAATTAAAAAGAGTTGGTGTGGCGTGTGTAAAATATTTATTACTCATTAAATCATATGTTTGCAATACTTCTTTGATATCATTACCATGTATACCAATAGATACTCGCATCCATAGATGCTGTGGTCTTTCTACAATTTTTTCATTAAGTTTGATAAGGTAAGCTTTTTCAAGCGTTTTAAAACCAAAATAATCAAACAAAAAATCTCTTTGATAATCAATATAATTATTGAGCTTTTCCTTGTTTTTACATACAATTTCATATAATTCTTCAGAAATTAAGGGAGAATGATTATTATGAATATCTTTATTATCATATAAAATTTGAATTGTTTCGCTAAATGATGGTGATGTATTTTTATGATGATTAGAAATAATAATACGCGATGCCAATGTACTATAATCTGGATTTTCAATTGACATACTACTACATAGATATGCTGCTAACTCATCAAGTTCACGTGTTTTAACTCCATCATAAATACGAGTACATACTTTTTGAGCAATTTCATATACATTGATATTTAGATCAGAAGATAATTTTTTAAGCCTCATGAGAACCTTATCGAAACTAACATCTTCATATTCTTTGTTTCTTTTAAGAACACGCATATTATTTATCTGTTATACACATATATATATATTTTTCTTATATAACTTAATAAAAATAAATTTAATTATTTACAATCATAATCCAATATCACACCAGAAGAAGTGTTAATATATCCTTTAATTTTTAATTCTCCAGAATGCTCTTTTTTATGACATAATTTACACAACGTTACCAGATTGTGTTTACTATTTTTATGATATGATACAAAATAACCATCTTCATTAGCATTTTCTTGATATATAATATGATGAGTTTCTTCAGCAACACCATCACATATTTTACATTTATCAACAATAACTTTTTGATTATATCTTGATTTTTTATTTTTTACAATATCTTTACTAATTCCTTCAACTTCTTTTCTTATTTTTTCGGCATTTTTCATAAAATCTAATGGCATATCAAGTGATTTACACACTTCAATACCATATATTTTTGATCCCTGTCCTTCTTGTAATTTACGATCGTAAACAATTCTATTTTTTTCATCAATTGTAATACGAATATGTTTTATTTTCAAAATATTACTATATACATGTCTAGATATACACTTAATTTTTGTTAATTCATGTAAATGTGATGCAAATATAAAACAAGCCTTTTTTTTAATTAAAGTATCGATTCCACTCGCTACAATAGATATACCTGATATAGATTCTGTTCCACAGCAAATTTCGTCACCAATTACTAAACTATATTTGTTACATCTCTGTAGTATATTACGCAATTCTGTCATTTCAACTGTGAAACTTGACATTCCTTTATAAATATTATCCATACCAGATATACGTGTAAAAATACTATTATATGGATAATATGACATACTTTCTGCAGCAACATACATACCCGCCTGTGCCATAATTATATTCAATCCAATTGCCTTCATAAATGATGATTTTCCAGATGCATTTATACCATATAATAATATACCGTCTTCATTTATTTCAACGTCATTTCCTACATATTCTATATCATCTTGTATTCTTTCAATTATTGGATGTCTCATATTTTTTATTGAAATAAATGAAGAAAGTTTTTTTGTTTTTTCTATATCTATTGTAGGTCTTTTATAACAATTCTCATAAGCATTTTTTGCACAACATGAAGCAATATCAATTCTAATCAAATATTTTATTAATTTATCTAATATTTCATTATTATTTTCAACGAAATTGTTCATAAATTCTGTATATTTATTAAATACTAATTTTGATATTTTTTCATTATATGTATTTATATTATTTGATTCTTTAGCAATTTCGTTATTAGTAATTTTATAATTTTGCGAAGCATTCATTATTTTTGTATTAAAATTGTTCATTAAATTCTTATTTTGTTTAACAGCTGTTTCGTATCTTTTTTTTGTAATTATAATATAATATCCTTCTCTATCATTATTATCTATTTTACAATATGTGCTATCATTTTTGCCCAAACTTATAATTTGATTTGTATAATTTTCTATTATTTTTAAAGATTCATGTGATTTATCTACATTTTCATCAATATCTGGATAAACTCCTTTTTTAAAAAAGTTTCCTAGATTATTTTTATCAGTTAAATTATATTTAGATGCATTATCGAGATCAATATAATCTTCAAATGATGAAATAATATTATTTATTTCTTCTAATGTTATACCTGGATCATTTATTTTAAGATCATTATATATTTTAATAGCATAACAAATAGATTCGTTGAAAACAACCCATTCTAAAGGGGGCATTTTATTTAAAATCATTTTTCTCTTCATTCTTTCGAGATCAACAATATTTGATAGATATTTACGTATTGTTTGAAATTTTTTTTCTTCAATTAAAAAATCAATATCATTATATGATTTATTAATATTATCTATATTTATCATTGGTAATAAAAGTTTATCTTTAAATGCTCTTGATCCGAATGCTGTAATACATTTATTTAATATATCTATTAATGGTTTGTCGTGTTGATATAATTTAAGAATATTAAGTTGGACAGCAGAATTATATTCAATTGTCATATTTTTACAATTTTCAAAAATTTCTGGATCTTGAAGTTCTTTAATAATATCTGAATTATGTTCGTATGCAAATTGTAGTAAACAGCAGAAAGCTACTCTCGCAATTGTAAATCTTTCTAAATTAAGTAATTCAATTATTGATATTATACCCTTTTTAACAAAAAAAGCTTTATCTAAAATTTCTTTTTGATTAATAATATTGTTGAAAAATTTAATATACTCACAATTTTCCCACATATAATGAACTAAAATTTTATTGATATTAAGTTTTTTTAATATTAGTTTTCTTTCTTCATCTTTGAGAGGCACACTGAGTATTACTAATTCTATTGGGTTATACGTGCTAATAAAACGAAATATTTCATCATAAGCAAATTCTGGATCCTGTTTTGTTGACCCAGCTTCATATACAAAAGTTTTCCCTGTAGACAAATCTATTCCAGATATACCCGCAATTACAAATCCATTAATGATTTCATAAAATATGACCATCATATAATTACTTTGTTTATTGAATATATTGATATTTGCACCAGGAGATAAAATTTCAGTTACTGAACGTTTGGGATTTGGGGGTTCTGTTACTTGTTCTACCAATACAATTGTATAATTATTATTAAGTAATATTTGAGTAAATTTTGATATAGAATGTAGAGGAAAACCTGCCATTATAGGATTTGAATGTGAAACTTCAGTATTTGATTTATTCTTTCTTGAAGTTTGAATACCACATAAATCAGCTATTACAAATACATCATTTTCAATTATATTATCGGTAATTGTATATATTTCGAAAAATGATCCAACTTGCATGAGTACAATACATCTATCACCGTATTTATCTTTGTATGTTTTTGTATATTCAAGATATTCATCAATAATCATTATCTATTTCATATTATTATATATATATATTGTTTAAATAATTTTTATATAAAAATTAAAATAATAATAATATTTAAAATGGATAAAAATAGTTTTGATCAAGTATTAGAAAAATTAAAAAATATAAATTTTGATAAATATAACTTACAAGATAATGTTAAATTAGAGTTTTATAAATACTATAAACAAGCTACATTGGGTGATTGTAATAAAGAACGCCCATGGCCCGTTTACTATAAAGATTGTTCTAAATGGGATGCTTGGAAAAGTGTTGAAGGAATGTCTAAAGAAGATGCTAAAAATAATTATGTAGATTGTTATAATAGTTATTTAATTAAATAAATATCAATAAGACTAAACTGTGCGTTTGCTGTAGTAATAAGTAGTAGTCTAATATGGAATATCAATTATATTAATTTATATTTTTTTAATGTTTTTTCATAATTATCAATACCATATTTTACGTGTTCTCTAATAAATATTGAAATTTGTAAAAATATAAGTTTATGTTTATAAATCATATCTACGTTATAATTTCCCAATGTTTCTATATCATTAACTATTATTGAATATATTATATATATAATATAAATAATTAATAAACTAATAAGTATAGGATATTTAAGTATTGTTATTGAAATATTAATAATTAAATATCCTATACCTATTAATATCATCCATATAATTTTAATTAAATATAAAATTATTTTACGCCCATTAGGAAAAGCTGATGTAATAGTCATAATTGCCAATAATATTAATAATATTGCTTTTAAATATGGTCTTGCTGCGTTATATAATTGTTTTGACATATTTATTGGAAATAATATTGTATAAGTAATAACATGCATAAATATCCAAATCATAAATCCAAGTACGTTTGATGTAATATAAAAAATTAGCATTATCGGGAAATTTATTAAATATTGTAGCGAAAATGATAAAAGTTGTAACCAAAATAATAAATAATATAATGATGTTATTAACGCAATTGATAATACTATTATAAATGCTATAGTTGGTAATGAATTAAAATATTTAAAAACATATTCGTAGTTATTAAATGATGCTAATACTTCCTTATCTATTTTAATATTATTATTTACTCTTTCATTAAATTGTGTATTTATACTATCATCATTATTATTATCATCCTCATGATTATCAACAATTTTTTCTATAATTTTATAATTTATTAGTCTAGAATAAAATAAATAATCTGATGTAAAACATAATTTTATAGAATAATCTAGTATATGATATAAAAAATTATTAAAATTATTATCATATTGATCACCTGAAATTTTTTTTTCTTTAAATTTTTTTATCGATTGTTTACTTAAATAATAAGCGTATTGAGCACCACAATATTTTCCCAAACCTAATGGTTTACTAATATTTATTTTATCTTTTAAATATGTTAAATAGTATTTATCCTTATCATCAAACAAATAATAAAATTTATCTATATCTTTTTCAATTAATTTTTTTATATTTTGAATTTGAGATTTATTAAGATTATCTTCAGTCTCCGCCTTATCTATATAAGAATCTTTAAGTACTATATCAGTTATATCTTGAATATAAGTATGTATATTTAAAATTGCATTTTCTATATCCTCCTTAAAAATTTTTTCATAATTACTATTACTTAATATATTACTATTGAATTCGAATTCTACAAAATCTTTAATGTCAACACCAGATGCATCATTAATTACAACATTTTTATTAATATTGTTTTTAATTGTCCCGTCATTCTCTTTTTTAATATCATAATATTTACTAAGTATATCAATATAAGAATAACTATTTTCTTCAGTATAGATTTTACATATAGGTAATTCATCAAATTCAGATTTATAATACGTTAATATAATACATATTAATGCTATTGGATCATAAGGTATATAATCTTTATATTTTCCATTTTCAAATAATTTAATATCAACACACGAACCTATATTAGCAGGATTACTCGATACTACCTGATTATTTGTACATTTATCATAACATTTTCCAATACTCCATGTATTTTCATATATAGAGGATACATTTTCACTTTTTATATTATTTGTTAAATAATAATGTGGTATTGTAAACCAGTCATGCCATTTTTCTAATCCAAATTGGTAACAATGTTCATCTATAGGTTTTTCAGAATAATATTCCCCGACTAATTTTATTACTTCATTATCAATAGTAAGTAGATTATTAGATTTAAATATTTTATTATTTATTTTATATTTATTATTTTCTTCATCGAAAAAATTTTTATTATCTTCTTTTATTTTAGAACACTTATCCTGATTCATTATTTTATGGTTCTTATTTAAATTTATGACAGAAAATTAAGTATTTATTATATATTTGTATAGTCGTTATCAAATGGTGGTTTGATATTGGTTGATGATTCTTGTTGTTCATCATTTACATCAGGATTACAATCAATTTCTTTTATAACACAATCAGTATCAAAATATTCGTTATCTTCACATTTAACTTTATATGTATTATCTACTTTTGAAAATGTTATTTTTGGTATATCTATATTAGAAATTTCTTTAAATTTAAATGGCTTGGGTTTATAATGATGTGATACTTTATCATCATTATAAAAATGCATAATATAGTCTACTCGTTTTTTATCATCAGATCCAATTTTTTCTCTATCAGTCAAACTCCATTTTTCACTATATGCAAAACTTCTTGTTATATCATCAGCTGTTTTCTTAACATCGAATAACATTCCATTAATATCTTTTATAATATTAATAAAATCTACATAAGCCTTTGATATATCTTGTGGTAAAGCTACAATAATCGAATATAATGTCTTTTTATTAGATTCTTGTTCTATAATAGTTACTGATTTAGGCGAAGATTTAGGTTTTATAAATACACCAAGAAGTATTGCAATTAATGCTATAAGTACTATAACTCCTGCAAATACACTATTTATTTGAGTAGTTGTGAATTTACTTAAAAATACTAAAATTTTATTAATCAAAAACTTACAAAAATTATATATATATTCAATTAATATAATTAGTAATTTAATAAATGTCTTTGCGCCCATAACAGTATATTTCGCCAATAGTTTAAAAACCATACTAATAATTACATTATCAGATAAATCATTTTCTTGCGCTTCTGATCTATTATTTTTAATATTTTCAATTATTGCGTTCCTAATTTCACTACCATATAAATTTAATTTTTTTAAATTTGATTTATTTTGTTCACTAAAAACATTAAATTCTTCATTATATCTTTTTTTTTTTTTTATATATTCAGGTGAAGCATCAACTATATAAAATCTTGTTTTTTCAGATTTATACATTTTTTTATTATCATTTGTTATATGATAATAAATTTGATTATTATCACTGTTAATTAGCATTTTAGTATTAATTATTGATAAATTTATATTATTATCTTTGTCAGTATTATATTTATCATTTAAAAAATCTATTATTTCATTATCTTTAATTATTTCTGCTCCCTGATCTTTCAATATTTTTTTATTTGAGTCATCATTATCAATAAGTTTCCAAACTCCATTTGATGAAGTATCTACTTCAAATGGTAATACTGGAATTGGCATAAAATTAGAAGCATCATTGATGGTTTTCCACAAACCATCATCATCATTCATTGAATTTTTAAAAAAAGATTGTAATTTAAATAAAGAAGTATCAGTATTTATACTTGCAGTATTTTGATGTTTTTTGGAAATTTCGTCTAGTTTTTTTTTACCAGCATCACGTATATCTCTTTTTTTTAATAATTTGTATCTTTCTGCTCGTGTAATATTAGCTCCACTATCTACATTATATGGTACAAAAAATCGTATATGTTTGCCATCATTTAAAATTACAACTATTTTATTTTTTTCAGAATTTTCTATTTTATTAATTTCATCTAATGTTTTATTAGATGAATAATTTGTATCATCTGCATTTTCAGTCGTATCGCAACTATTAAACCCTTCTCTATATTTTTCATTGAATAATACTAGATTTATTTTTGATGCATTGGTACTTTCTTCGAGATATTTTACGGAATTATCTGTTATTGTTTTGTTTTCCCAATCAAAAGAATCATAATTTATAATTATTTCTATATCTTTTGTTAAAAAATGTTTATTATCTAATAAATGTTTTTTAATATGTTTTAAATTACTATCATCATCTTTCAATTCTAATATATAATAATCATTGATATCAAATAGTTGATCTTCATTTGATGATCTACCCTTATCACGTAAAATATTTATTAATTTTTTGTTAATATCTTCTTTAAGCTTATCATAGTTAATCCCTTCTTTTATATCAACACATTTTACTTTATAGATACGTTTCCATACTGCAAATTTATCTATATATTCATAACCATCATCATCAATATCTTTAAATTCGAGTTTTGTTTTATCTGTAAATCCTAATTTATCTTTAGCTTTTTTAAAAATGTTATTATCCCCTTTGAAAATTTTTCTTTTGCTATTTATTAAGTTATTTAAAGAAAATTTTTCAACATCTTTTTTTTCAGTCATTTTTATAAGGTTTCTTTAATAATCAAAAATAATATTATTTGACACATTTATAATGAATGAAAATAATTGTTATACTTAGTTAAATATGCAGGAATATATATATATATTCATCATACTATTAATATATACATCATTATATTTTATATTTACAGATGAGTTTTCAATATATCAAACAGATATAGATCATTTTAATTTTGATTTACTGTACTCGAAGCAACCAATAGTTATTAATAACTTAAATTTAGAATTAAAAAATGTATTATATAAATGGTTTTCATATAATATAATTAAAAATAATATAATACTATTTGATGATTGGGGTAGAAATAAATATAAATATTTATTAATTAGTTCAAAAGATTCTGTTGAAGTTACTCTATGTAATCCTAAAACATCAACTACAAATGGTATTCCAAATGAGTCTAATGATATTTCAACAATAAAATTAAATAATAAATCATTAATTATACCTTTTAAATGGTATTATCATATATCATCAAATAATGTAGAAATTTATGGGATACATGATTATATAACATATATGTTAGAGTTTTTTTAAATATTTTTATGATATGCTATGATATTTCTTATCACATTCTATTAACATATTTTCATCAGTACCGGGTCGAATGATTACAACAAACCGTAGAGAAAATGTATCAGTAGTATCAACATAACACGGATAATAAGTTCTCCATGTCTTGATTCCATTATTAGTACCATAAGCAGTTGGTACTTTATTAACAGCATCTCGAAGAGATACTACACATCCTTTTTTATTAAGTGAAGTTTCTTTAAACCCTTCATTATTTTCTTTAACTGGACGATAATCATATTTAAGAATCTTACAAACGGCATGAACAATATCTTCATCATCATAAATCCTATATGTTTTAATATCATCTTTTTCGTCAGGAACAACTGGTAAATCAACTGCTTCTAGATTTTTGACGTGTTTTGTGGAAAGCATAGTAGATTTTGCTGATATTTTACCCTTATTTTTATTGAAACCTGCACACTGGTATGAGTTCTTACCAAATGGATCTTCGTAAATATTTTCATACTCTCCAACTGCTTTCACAGAAGTTCTATGTGGTCCCGTTTTATGCCCCATTTCAATATTATTACGCCAATATCCAGACATACGCCCCGTCAGTCCTTGAATTTGGACATTATTATCAATTGTTTTTGTCCAGCTTTCATGTGTAGAGCCAATACGAAGTTTCCATCTATTTGGAATAAGATTTGCTCTACGAAAGAATCCCTTTACAGCAATAACAATATGTTCTTTTTGTTTTTCTTTAAATAATTTCGTAAGCTCGTCATGTTGAATCCTATCAGTCGAAGTGTGGTTTGTAAACACAATACCATTATGAATACATGCATTATGAACTACATCAATAGTTTTTGGAGTAACACGAACAATATGAATTCTGTAATCATTTCCATAATTATCGAGAATATCCTCTTGAACCCACTTTTCCGCATTTTCTTTTGTATTGAGGGGATAGAACTCCTTAATAATGCCTTTATCAAGAAAATCTTTGTGTCCAAAGTATGATGATGGAATAGTCATTCTATAAACTTCGTGTAGTTCTCCCCATCTATACAAGTCATAGAGTTCCTTAATCATCGTAGCACTAATGAAAACGAAATGATTATTATGTTCTTCCATATGTTTTACATCCAATATACCTGCATCTTTTAGTGTTCTATGAAGAACTTGAAGCTCTTTATCACCAGTATCAATCTCATCAATAATAATGATACCATTACTAATATTCATTAGGTCTGCTGCGTGTAGTTTTCCGTGATGGAATATATTCTTTTTGAAGCAGTTAGGAGCTTTATAAATCATATCCTTCTCCCAACTTAAATTACTCATTCCAGTAATAATTTTTACATTAGATGGATTTACTACAAAATCGTCATCAATGTGTGTTGTTATAATTTTAGCAATTTCAATCATTAAACCATCAGCACCAACTTTTGTCTTTTTTTGAACGCTAATAACACGACGCTTACAATTGTAGAACTTATCTACAATGTTATTAGCGTCTACAATCTGATTAGGAAAAATATACTCAGGTGTTGCCATATCATCACCTTCAAGATAGCGTAGCTTATTTTCTGCACATGCCGAACCATATGCTTTAAAAACTACCTCTCGTCTCGCAGCTATAATATCATTTAAATCGGACATGTTTGATTTTTATTCGACTTCAATGTTTTTAATATGTTTTTAATATTGAGTTTATCAATTTTTAATCATAAAAAAACATATTTATTTCATAATGTTTATTAACAATTGTAATATAATATTTTTAAATATAGCAATGTAAACTGATGTCATCGACGGGGTTCGAACCCGCGCGTGCTTATGCACAACAGATCTTAAGTCTGTCCCCTTAGACCGCTCGGGCACGATGACAAAAACGCCAATAAGGCTATATTTAATGTAAAAATGAGTTTCAAGGACTACTTCCTTGTTATCTATATATATAGAACAAATCCTTATATATTTTTAAAAAATGATACAATTTTTAAATTATATAGTATAATAATGGACGAATTAATTGATGCTCTCGATTCTACTTCACTTACAAGTAAAGAATCACAAGAACTTATAGAATATATTAATACGATAGATATTAATATAGATGTTAAAAAATGTCTTTCATATCTTATTGAAAATGATAACCACTGTGATTATCTAACAATTTTCAATATATGTGTGGAAAATGATATTGAATTACCTCCGATGTAAAAATGAGTACATAATTTAAAAATTATTTATTTTTATAATATTATTTCTATTTTTATATATTTAGATAATTATGTACTCATTTTTTCTTCTTCTTAATAACTTTGGATTCTACAATACCCTTTTTATCATTATCGTATTCTGTAATCACATTATCGCGATGTAATCCCCATTCATTTTCTAATTCAATAAGATCATTAAGCCACATATCTTCAATATTTGTATTTTTAAGTGATTTTAATTTAGCATTTAAATCATTAAATTCTTTTTCTAAAATAACCTTTCTATCATATGTTAATTGCGAAATAGGCATCTTAAGAAGATAATTATATTGTTTAAATTTTTTATTATCTGAAATATTGTCAACACCAGTATCTTCTTCTCCTTCAACTCCAGTTGTATCAATCGGTGTATATTTGAGTTCAATAAGTTTTGCAACGATATCTGATAGTTTTTTATTCATTATTTGAATTTTACCTGCAATTACATCAAGAATAAATTTCATTTTATTACTTAATACATTAGCATCACTTTCCATAATTTTAATTTGATATACTTTGCGTTCATAGTATTTAAGAATACGTATTTCGGACCACTCTTTAATAATTTCACTTGTAGATTCGTATCTCCGAATAGATCCTTCTTCGCAGAACAAATGAATATTATTTATACTCAAATTTTTACTTGAAGCCAATTTAAATAATGTTTCAAATTTAGATTCTATTTTGGATTTAGCACTATTATTAAAATGAAGTAAAAATCTAACATTTTTAGAAGTATAATGATTTTCAATATACTTTAAATTATTTAAACCATTTGTAATCATATTTTCTAAGAAGTCTTTATAATCTTCAGTCCATGTACCCACTGGTAGTTCTGTAATTTCTACTGTTTGATCATCAATCCATTTATATACTCCTTTACTGATATAAGAATTCTTTTCAGCCTTTTCAATAGTTCCTTTGAATCCAAGATAATAAGGAATAAAATTTTCAATATCAAGAACATTCAAAATATCATAAATCATATCTAGATCCTTATCATTATTAATGCTAATTTTAGAGCTTTTAATAACATTACAAATTAGTTTGCAAATATTAATAATTTCACCTGGATTATATTGGGGGACATTTGTAGAATAACCAGTTCCAATACCTATACCTCCATTAACCAGAATCATTGGAATAATAGGGATATAGTATTCTGGTTCTATTTTTTGCCCATCATCATCTAAATAATTTAATATTAAATTATCCTCTTCTTTAAAAATCATTCTTGTAAGTTTAGATAATACAGTAAAGATATATCTTGGAGATGAAGCATCTTGACCTCCTTGGCAACGACTTCCAAATTGACCATTTGGATTTAATAGATTAATATTATTTGTACCAACGAAAATTTGCGCCATCCCGACTATAGCTTGTTGTAGTGAATTTTCTCCATGATGATATGCAGATACTTCACTAACATATCCTGATAATTGTGCTATCTTAATTTCATTAGTATAAAGTTTTCTTTTAAAGCATGCATATAGAATTTTACGAGTGCTTTCCTTAAGACCATCACATATATGATTAATTGAGCGTTGTAAATCTCTATTTGAAAAGTGAATCAAATCCTTATCAACAAATGATTTGAAGTCAACGTTCTTTTCAGAGTAATCAAGAACACGATCTTTATCGTAGTTCTGAAGCCAAAGTTTTCTATCATCTGCGCGTTTTTTATTAAAAGCTAAATCAATAACTTCATCAGCGTTATCATCATATATATATGTGATTTTATTCATTTTTTTAAAATATTCTTTTGCTTCTTGATCACTGGAAGTTCCAAGACCCTTGTAATATTTGATTTTCCAATTACCATTTTTAGCATCACTGGTTTCTAGCCAGTGTTCATAATCTGTCATATTATAGAATTCAATTACATCTTTTTTTGCATTTGTAGCTTTAATAATAGGTGTTAACATTGATGTAAGAAATCCTGGAATTTCATACAATTCATGCCACATACTTTGAAATATATTAAATATTAGGCCTTTGATATGGCTTCCATCGTGATCTTGATCTGTCATAATCATAATAGAACCATATCTAAGTTGGCTAACATCAGTATATTTCTTATTTTGCTCTAATCCAAGAATTTTTTTTATTGAAGTTATTTCATTATTATCAGAAATCTTTTGCAAAGTTGCATCTTTTACATTTAGAATCTTACCTCGAAGAGGGAATACACCATATTTATCTCTACCTATTACACTCAATCCAGAAATAGCCATTGTTTTAGCAGAATCCCCTTCTGTTAAAATCAATGTGCATTCAGAACTTTGTTTAGTTCCTGCAAGATTAGCATCATCCAATTTAGGAACAATAATGCGAGAAATTTTCTTACCATCTGTTTTAACTAACTTCTTTTTATCATAAAACTCAGTAATACTAAGAGCCTTGTCAACAATTCCTGATTTGTAAAGTTTATCATAGAACTTATCACTTAAATCACATTTTGAACCAAACTTAGCAACTGGTGTTGTAAGTGTTTCTTTACTTTGTGAATCAAAACTGGGATTTACAATAAGAGCCTTAACGAATATGAAAAGGTTATCCTTAATATGTTGAGATTTCACAGCTTTTTTTTTCTTTGTAAGAGTCATATCGACAAGATTTTTTGTTATCATATTTGTAATATACTCTATGTGTTTACCACCTTTAATTGTATTAATACCATTAACAAATGAAAGATATTCAAAAGATCCTGATTTAGATATTGAAGCAACAACTTCCCATCTTTCTCCACAAGCTTCAAATACACTTGGCTGTTCTTTTTTATCAAGAAATAAATCACAGTATTTCTCAAAATCTTTAATTGTTAATTTGGTACCATTAAAACTTACAGAAACTTCTTTGCATGTTGTTGCACAGGCATCAATTACCCTACGATGAAATAGCTTATAAATATCATCTGTAATATTATTAATGCCAAATTTTTTATAATCTGGTGTTAATGTTATTTGTGTATAAGGAGCTTTATTACATGCTTTTACAGTAGGGGATTCTTTTGATGTCATGTTATCTGTAAACTTTTGAGTATAGATTTTTTTACTATAATGATCTACTGTTTCGATAATAAATTCTTTTGAAAATATATTAGCTAATTTACTACCATAGCCATTTTTACCTCCCCATATTTTCTCTTCACCTTTATCATAATTAGTTGATGTAAGTAATTCTCCGAATATCATTTCTGGAACCCAAAGATTATTATATCCAGTATGTTTTTTAATATCAATACCATTACCATCATTATATATAGTTATAACTCCACTACTTTTATCAATTGTAACCTTAATATTTTTAACATGTCTGATATCTTCCTTACCTTTAGATTCTTCAGATTTAAGACGCATTGAATGATCAATTGCATTTACAATGACCTCATCGAATATTTTAAGTAAACCTGGAATATATGTTAACTCATCTTGTTTCATTTTTTGTGTTGATTCATCATAAATATAGCTTGTTATTTTTTGAGGTTCAATAGATCCAATATAAGTATCTGGAAGTGCAAGAATATGTTCTAACAATTCATATTTCTTATATTTTTCTTCAACAGTTTTAATTTCGGCTTTCTTAGACATTATATTTGTTTACTGTAATTCTATATTTTATATATCAATTTTTTATATATAGTTATGCGACTATTTCAAATAAATAATTAATTATTTATTATATAGATAATATGTCCATATTGCTAATTAATAATATAGAAGAATTTAATAATCAATTAAAATCTAATGATAAAGTAATAGTAATTTTTTCAGCTTCTTTCTGCAAACCGTGTAGAGATATATATGCATTTATGCAAGAAAAAGCAGATACATATACAAATATTAAATTCATTAAAGTTGATATAGAAGAAGGACAAGAAATATCAGAGAATTATGGAATACAATCTATACCACATTTCAAATTCTTTAATACTGAACTTGAAATAATATCATTTACAGGTGCCCTAAAACAGAATATTACAGAATCAATTGATAAATTAAATAAAATATAATATATTATTTAGCTACAAAAAATTGATAAAAATAAATTGGAAACCCAAACAATAAGTGATTCAAATGATGTGTTTATAAATTTGATGATTCTCTAATATTATTTCACTGAAAAAAGTGCTGAAGTATTTAATAAAATGGATATTGAAAATGAATACAATTTTTAGGATTTTTTCCCAATATAAAAAGTGCGAAAATAATACAATAATTATTTATTTTTATAATTTAGTTACATTAAATTTACATGTTTATTATCGGTATACCTAAAGAGTTAAAATCTAATGAAACGAGAGTTTCATTAATTCCAAAAGATGTCTTAAAAATAACTAATAATAATATTAAAGTATATATACAATCAAGCGCAGGTATACACGCTTCATATTCGGACTGTGATTATATAAATGCTGGAGCTATTATTTCAAATACAATTGAAGAAATTTATGAAAAAGCTAATTTCATAATTAAAGTTAAAGAACCACAGAATGAAGAATATAAATTAATTAATAATAGACATACTATATTTACATTTTTTCACTTTGCAAGCGATAGTGCATTATTGGATAAAATGATTTATGATAAAGTAACATGTTATGCATATGAAACAATTGAGGTTTATAAAGATGGTAAAAGTTATTATCCAATATTATCAGCAATGTCAAAAATTGCTGGTGAAAAATCAATGTTAGACGCTATAAATTATTTGAGTAATAATATGATTGATTATAACGCTAAAATATTAATACTTGGTGTTGGAAATGCTGGAATAGCGGCAATGGATTTTGCATTAGAATGTAATTTTACGAATATTTGTTTATTGGATAAAAATTATACTAAACTAATTGATATTAAAAATAATAATAATTTAGTTGAAATTTATGAAATGTCTGATTATAATTTAAATTATCTAGTTAAAGAATCAAAAATTATTATAGGGAGTATTTATAATAATGGTAAGGAAGCTACTAAACTTATAACTAATGATATGTTAAATAATATGAAACATGACACAATAATAATGGATATTGCAATTGATCAAGGTGGTATGACTGATCAATCTAAACCGACAAGTGTAAATAATCCAATAATTAATTATAATGGTATAAAAATATCATGTGTGCCAAATATTCCAAGTTGTATGCCTGAGCAAGCATCTCAATTACTATCTAATTCTATAATAAAATATGTATTAGCTATTTGTAATAATAATATTGAAGAATATCCCGAATTAGGTATTGGTAAAGGTTTAAATACATATAATGGTATTAGTTACATATAAAAATTTATTATATATTATAATTTAAAATTATATGAAATTAATTATGATAAAAATTAAATTTTTAATACTATTTCAAATAATTTATATAGTATATGGTTATCAAATATCATTTCCTACAATTAATAGAAATTATGCTGTTATAAAAAATATTGATATTAATAAATTGACAGATATCGATAAAACAGAATTAAAAATATTATTTTCATCTGTTCCTATGTTAATGTTTAAGAATCAAAATATAAAGCCCGATAAATTATATGAATTTTGTAAATCATATGACGAAAAAGCTAATGATAAAATTATACACCCATTTACATATTCGCAAATTGATGAAGTCCCCCAAGTATCTCTAAGAGGCGAAGCTTACATAAAAGATATGCACGGTATTAAAGACATTACATTGAAATATAGTGATCCATTTAAATATACATTACTTTGGCATCAAGATATAGTGGGGCATGGTACATCATTACCACCTGTTGTATGTTGCATTTATATGAAAAAAACTCCAAATATTGGTGGAAATACATTATTCGCAAGTATGGAAAACGCTTATGATAATATGGATTTTTTTATTAAAAAAAAAATAAAAAATTATAATGTTATTTACTCGAATTCTCAAAACGATATGATGAATTCTTACTTTGATTATACTGGTTTAAATCGTGTTTTAAATGAAAAAACAGTAAAACAGTATTGTACTACAACTATTTCTAGAGAACCACTTGTTGTCTATTCGAATCCAGAAAAAAGACGCAAAGCCATAATGCTATCTCCATTTAGATTTAATAAATTTGATAAATTATCATGCGATGAAAGTTTTGATTTATATAGAGAAATAATGACTAAATATGTAATTACACGTGATAATATAATTGATGTAAAGTGGGAAAAAAATGATTTATTGATATTTAATAATAGAAAATTGGTTCATACATCAACACCAACTATCGAATATAAAAATAATGATAGATTATATTACAGTTGTTTTGTAGGAACATCACAGGCAATCATTAGGCCTTAGATATATAATAAATATAAGATATAACATCTGTATATATATTACTTGATACTATTTCGCTACAAATATCAGATATTGTTTTATTTTCTACATCAATAACAATAATATTTTTATTACTTTTGATTGCTTCTTTATATTTATCTTCATGTAGTGCATGTATTCTTTTAATATGTTCAAATTTAATATTTTTTTCAGATTCTCTACCTCTTTTTTTTATTCTATTATAACACACCTCTGGATCCGATCGTAAATATATATATGCATAAGGTTGCCATAAATTATCTGTAGTTTTATGTAATTTATGTATATTATTATATTCTTCTAATGTAATTGTTTTGTCTTCATATGCTTTTTCTACAAATACGTTTTTTATAAAATATGGACTTCGTTCCATTAAAACAATTACACTGGATTTTTCTTGTATCCAACATCTATCAATCCATACTTTTATTTGAAAATTATAAGTATTTTTTTTATCATTATCATAAATAGTTTTTAGATATTCAACCCAATTATCTACAGGTTCAATATCAATAGCTGTTTTATAATTTTTATGAAAATAATTAAGTATACTTGTTTTACAACATCCAATATTTCCATCAATTGTAATAATTGGCATTTTTATTTTGTTATAATACAATTCAATTTTTTATATATCATTTTTTTATTATTATATTTTTACTTAAACATTTTTTTAGTGTAGATAATGTTAATTCACTTTTTTTAACTTTCATTATTTTTATTATCATATCATTTAAAAATACCTCCATTTTATGCTTAATTAAATTTAAAGACACTATGCTTATTTTTACATTAAATTCCTTAAATACCTTAGCAAGTTTTAATTTTAATATTCCACTTACTTTTTTGCACTTTTGTAATTTCAATGTAGTTGATTTAACTTTATATTTAGATCCTCCTTCTTGATTAAATTCGGTAGTATAAAGTGCTGGTCTTGCAACATAATTTTCCAAATCAGCATTCATAACATCGGAGCCTATATTTTCGGTTGTATACATTGGTTCTTCTCCACCGAAGAAAGATAATGTATTGAATGCTCCACCTTTCATAGATTTTTTCTTAGTAAAGCATAAATTTTCTATATACTTTAATAAATATTTTATATGTGTATCTAATATCTTGTTTACACCTGCTTTTAAAGATATTAAGCAAGCTATTGCTACATAATTAAATACTATTTTTTCAATATAATCAGATAAAAGCATTACCATTTTATATTCATTTTGCTTTTTGATTATTTTCTTGGTTTTTATATGATTTAATATTTCACCGGCACAATATTTTATTTTTTGACAATTAGACATGTGTATTTACTACTATATAAAATGAAAATAATTATATATAATAAATAGAATAATGGATTATTTAGATTTTAGTAGTGATAACCCCGTATCTAATATTATTAATGGGAGAGTAAATGCGATAGATACCGTGAATAATTATAAATTAAAAAAAGCTATAAATAAAGCAACGGAACATCAAACTAATATTATATCGCGAAATTTAAATTGTACAAGTGTATCAAATATATTTTTTTCTATAAATAATATTAACATTTTGCAATTAGGTATTAGAAATAAAATATTAAATGATACACAAGGAGAAATTAATATTGGTCGCCAAAAAGAGGAAGAATTAAAAATTGTCATGAGATCAATTTATTATCAATATGGTAAAAATTTAGAAAATAATATAGTTGATCAAGTTTTGGATTTAAATACAAAAGTTATTGAATGGTGTGTTCCAGAAATCATATCAAATATAAAGCAATCACGAAAATATATTAGTGATATTAGCACTATGCCAATGCCACTCGAAAGATCAATATTACCATCTACAAAAGGAACTAAAACACTTGATGTAACAAGAAAGATTTAATTAAATAATATAATATTATAGAAGTATAGATATAATATATGGGCAATAGCAGCAGCACTTATGAAGAAACAGCTTGGGGTTACGATAATGACAGTATAGGAATTGACCCAATTACTAAAAAACGATTTGTACCATCACAGAGAGAACTCGATTTATTTGTTGAAGATAAACGTACCATGTATAAAGGTACGTTTATGATATGTTTATTTTATGGTATATCCGCGATATTATTACTAACTATTATATTTTTTACAGAATGGGGTAAAACATTTGTATACGATAAATTTTTACCTGCTGTAGTAACATATATAATTGGAGCAATATTTATAATATTATACTTATTGTTTTCTGTATTTGCATTAAAACCTCGTAAAATAGAAAAAGAGTTTAATGTATTACCAATATGTCCTGATTATTGGAATATGACAACTGTTGGTGAAAAAAGAAGAGAATCTATTGTAAATAATAATAAATCGAAAAGTGGGGATGGTGGGGATACAGAGTGTAAAAATTTAATAAAAGACAATCCAGATGAAACATCTTTTGTTGATGTTACATCGAGTGAATTACAGTATAAATGTGTACCTGATCCTAAAGTTTTTGGAAGTTTACAAAGTTATCATAATATGCGCAAAAAATTAGACACGAATGATAAAAGATTATATATGGCATCTGATTATTCAAATGCGCATGATGAAAAAGATAGAATCGTAACAAGTGAATTTGGAGGATCCACCTTAAATGTAAATGATCAATATAATAATGCTGAATTAAAATCAACATTAGACTATTTATATAGAGAACAAGATAATTCAGACATTAATGATGGGGAATATATTAAAGGTATTGCACCCTCAACAAACCTTAAAAAATATGCACAATTCATAGGATCATATAGAAATGATTGGAAAAAAACGAGTGATTCTGAATCGAATTACAAAACGAATGTTGATGGAACTCCGAATTCTTTTTTATTCGTTGATAAAAATAAGAATTATGAAAAAAATCCATTAATATGTAGTGAAGTTTTCCCAGGAATATTAGATAAATTAGAAAATGATAATACTTCAGATGACTTAAAATGTGAATATGCACAAGCTTGTAACATTAGCTGGAGTAAATTAGATTGTTATAAAGATAATTCATTGAAACAAAGTACACTTTTATAATTATTTTTGCATTAAAATTGTTTGCATATCCCGAATGTTTTACGATGATATTTAGTAATCCCGTATTTATATATAGCTTCATGATGTGATTTAGTACCATAACCTTTATTTTTATGAATATCATATAATAGTAATAATTCATCTTTATCTACAAGATCTTTTATCATTTTTGTATGATAGTCCTTAGCTAAAATTGAAGCAGCAGCAATCGCTAAATATTTTGAATCTCCCTTTAGAACACACTCGTATTCAATTATATCATTGTCGCATCCTGGAGGAATATATGGTTTAAAATGTGGTCCATCAATACATAAATAATCAAACTTATGTTTTTTATATGCGGTGTCTATTGCCCGATGCATCGCTTTCATTGTTGCATTTAATATATTAAAATCATCAATTTCTTTACTTGAGGATTCTCCAATACCATATGTTAATGCCACATTTTTAATATAATCAGCCAATATATCTCTTTTTTTTTCACTTAATTTTTTTGAGTCTTTTATTTCTTTATATTTTTCATCTGGAAATTCTGTTGGTAAAACAACGCATGCTGATATAACAGGTCCTATAAAAGTTCCACGCGCAACTTCATCAACACCTGCGACAATCTTATTTTTATAAGGATTAATATATTCTGTATTAGTCATTATTTACTGCGTTAAATTCTTTTAATATATTATATTATACAAAATTAAAAATAAACAATCATTTTTTTATATTAGTATACCCTCTTGGCGTAATTGGATAACGCGTTCGACTTCTAATCGAAAGATTGTGGGTTCGAGTCCCATAGGGGGTATAAAAATATTATTTATATATATTAATAATATGTGTTTTTTTTACATTTGTAATTTGTTATTTGGATTTTATGACTATTTAAAATATAGTATAAAAAAATATAATGAAAATTGTAAAGAAAATGATGAAATGAAAGAATTACTCAATAAAAATCCTTATTATGTTTTAGAATAATAAAAAAATGATTACAATTTTATTTATATAAATTATTATAAAATGGCAAAAAATGCTATTATCATTTATGATAATGAAACAAATAAAGATAAAATTATTAATATTATAATTGATACATTAGATTTTATGATGTCAATTCTTATTAAAATGTTACTATTAATTTTACTATTAGTTATATTTATTTTATCTAACATTCTTGTAAAAATATATATATAAGATTTATACATGAATTTTATATATATATATTCAATGTCAAAAATATTAGTTTTATATGTATTTCATGAATTTAATAAAAATGTAGATATATTCTTTAATAATTGTATATTTAAAAATGATGAAATAGATTTTTTGATTATATGCAACGATATAAACTATAAATTCAATTTACCCGATTTTGTTATGACATTATCGCGAAAAAATATAGGTAGAGACTTTGGTGGATGGAGTGATGGATTACTCCAAGATAATTTATATAAAAAATATGACAAATTTATATTTGCAAATTCTACAATTACCGGTCCATTTTTAAAACATGATTTCGATGGCAAATGGACAGATATATTTATTAACGAATTAAAAGGTAATATTAAATTATTTGGTTGTACAATAAATAATGCTTATTTTTCACATGTACAGTCCTATGTTTTTAGTACAGATAAGGAAACTCTTGAATTTCTTATTGAAAAAAATGTGTTTACTATTACAGACTATTTAGAATCGGCTCAAAAAGCTCAAGATAATGAAATTAATATGTCTAAAGTTATAATAAAAAATGGTTGGAATATAGGATGTTTATTAAAGTGTTATAAAGATTTTGATTTCACTTTTAAAAATAAGCCAATAAAAGATTATAAATTATATGGAGATATTATGTTTCAGAAATATAGAAATATTTTATGGAATGAATATGATATTATATTTATTAAATCTAATAGGATGTGATACTGATTTTATAGCATCATTGATATATTGCAAACTAATATAGATGAAACAAGTAATAAAAATAAATATAATATTATTATATTACTTTCAGTATATATGCTTATAATTCCATTATCATCTATTGTTTTATAATTATCTAAGAAATAGCGATAATCTTGCAAATTAAAAAATCCATATACTATTATAATTGATAGTAAACATAATGAAATAATTTTTATAAAGTATCTGGCTGAATTATCAGTATATAAATTTGTTTGTGTACTTGCCAATAAAGTTAATGATATACCAACGGCAGTAAATACAGTTCGATTAACAGATTCAAAAATAGTATTTTTTGATAATAAAATATCATTATCTATCTTTATAGGCATTATTATACTTATTAATAATATATATTATTTTATTTTGCTTGTTATTAATGCCAAACCTGTAAATATTAATATAATACCTAAAAACTGATAAACGCTAATAGTTTCGTTAAAATAAAAATATGATAGTATTATTGTAATAATTGGATAACAAGCTATTATAATAGTACTAATATTTGTTTCTGTACTATTTTTAAATAAAAGTATATAATTATATTGGCCATAAAAATATACAAATGCTGAAAGTATAAATAATAATGAAACATAAAAGCATTTATTATTGTTTTTAGTTATTTCTTTAATGTCTTTCATAAAAGTTTTATAATTATCACCATATGTCAATAAAAATAGGCAAAAAACAAATATTATTAATTTAGTTATTATTAATATTGTAATTGAATCAATATCAAATGATAAAAGACTTTTATAAAGAATAGGTATAATTCCAAATGATGATGCAGATATTAAATGTGATATCATTTAATATATTTATATATTTTTTTATTTTTTTACAAAATAGAAATTGATATTTTTCATATAATTTGAAAATAGAATATTACTTTTTAATTTCATTTTGTTTTATTTTATTTAATATATATCTTGAATATATGAATTGTTCTTTAATTTTTATATTATTTATATTATCTCTTACTAAAAAAAGGTTTTTTATATATAATATATGAAAATACCTTTTAATTCTGTAAAAATTATTAATTTTCATTAATTAATACTCTATATATATATATTCCTTTTATATATTTCGTTAGCTTCCATTTATTATATGGGAGGTATGGGATATAATTATAAAATAAATAATCATGTATTAATTATTGTAGTAGTTTTGAGAAGATATGATTAAGAGATGAATATTATAAGAAAGTTTAAAATAATAATAATAATAAATGATTTGAGTACATAATTATATATATATTATATAGTTTAATAGTTTTTATATTTTTTGTAATTTATATAATTATGTACTCATTTTATTTATATAAATTTGTTCAATATTATATAAATTTGTTCAATATTATATAAAATTTGATATAATATTTTAAAAATATTATTAACATGAATACAAACATGGAACTCGTTTTCGAAGTTATTTTCAACAACGAAAATTGCTTCTATAAATTGAAAGCCGATGAAGCAAAAATTATTCTTTGCACATATAAGCCCGCAGCTGAAGTAAAGAATATTATTGAACCAATTGAAATAGAAAAAGGTATTTATTTATGTGATAAGGTATATAATGCTGTACGTGATATGATAATTACTGCAAAATTAACAGTTTACAAAAATAAATTATACAAAAAAGAAAATGAAGTTAATTATGATGTCAACTTTGCAGAAATAACAGATGAGTATTTCAAATCATCAAATATAAAAAAGGAAAAATTTGTAGAAATAATAATATCAGACTATTTAGAATTTCTTAAAGAATGTTCTCTAAATGGTGGAGAAAAAGAAGATATACTTATGGTATCAAGTTATAAAAAATTACTATTTGATATAAATATTGTAATAGATGAAGGAATTATTATGAAATATACTGATATTATTACAGATTTAAATGATTCTGTAGAATACTATATAAGCAGAATGCTTGAAATTCAAGATGAACTATAAAAAATTATATAATTTTATATTTACAGTAATATTCGAATTTATTATGAAAATATAAATAAGTGAAATCAATTTATGATATGATATATGTGAAGAATTTTATGAAGAATTAATTGATAATATCGATTTATCCTATATTGTAGATGAGTATTATAAACTATCGAATATTGCAAATGAAGAACTACTTAACATCTCTTTATCAGATTATTTGGAATTTATAAAACCATGTGATATTTATATTGCAGAAAAAAAGATAATTATAATGGCTCTAAATTACAATAAACTTTGAAGAATATTATATCCCAAAAATGGTGTATATACACAAAAACTTTTAAAAAATGATATATTTGTTTTATATTTTTATATTTAAAATATGTTCATATGTGTTATGAAAACTAATATTAGTGAAGTAATTTATGATATTAGTGAAACAATTTATAAAAATATGTGTAGATATAATTATGATAAAAATTATAATGATATTGAATTAATTGAAACAATCAACAATTGTGTAGATAATCATTTTGATAGTATGACTACATATGACTTTAATAAAATAATGTTAGAGTATGGGATTGATAATGCCGTAAATAAATATTCAGTCAATAAAGACCTCAATAAAATAAGTTCTGATAATTTCTCAAAAAATATTGTTAAAAATCTTGTCATGATGTCTTATGAAATTACTATATAAATATATAATATTTTTCGTAACTTTTGTCTAAAACAATTTGATCTTTTATTTTTGTTATTGTATTCGTAGACCATTTTTTTTGTTTTGTATATTGGAAGATAAACATCTAACATTTTAAATAATAATTATTATTATGTTTGTTTTTAACCCTCCAATAACCAGTAACACATGTTAGCTTAATATCCATTTATATTTATAATAATTTATACTTAAATATTACTTCTTAAATATTTATAATATGCCAAGTATAAATAAAGAAATTATTGATTTATGTTTATCAAAATATAATGAACATAAATTTAATGTATTTGTTGAAACTGGAACTTGGAAAGGAGAAACAATATTAAATATGGAAAAATTATTTAATGAAACATATACAATTGAAATTGAAGAAAAATTGTATAATAATTTAATAACAAAATATGCAAATAATAAAATTAATTTTATACATGGTGATAGTAGTAATGAAATCGAAAAACTATGTAAAAATGTATTAAAAAGTAATACTGTATTTTTTTTAGATGGTCATTGGTCTAAGTTAGATACTGGAATGGGTGATAAAGAGGTTCCTTTAATTGAAGAATTAACAGCTATAAATAAATATTTTGGCGAGGCTGCAATAATTATTATTGACGATGTTAGATTATTTGGTAGTGGTCCAAATTTTTCAGGAAATAAATATTCAGATGTAGACTGGTCATATATTAATTTAGAGAATGTATATGAATGTATTGAAAATAGGGTAGTGAGTCATTATTATTTGCCAAGTGAATGTGCAAAGAATGATAGATTGATATTAAATATTAGAAAGCATAATTTAATAGAACAAAATCTTAGTAAAAATTAATAAATATATTTTTAAATTCATAAAAAATAAAAATTGATAGTTGTATATTTATATAAAGAATATACAAGTCATTAATATAACAATGAACGTTCTCCTCCCAAAGAATCTCGACCTTAACAAGATCAAGTATTCTGAACTAAAGGTAATGAAATCAGGTGCTAAATCAGTATATGTAAATTATTCTGTTTCTAAAATTAATATTCAAACACCAGTATTGAGTATTCCATATGGTGTTAATGATAATCAAAAGTGGATCAAGGATGATCCTAACCGCAAAGATGAACCTCCTAAATATGACATCACAGTATCATTTAAGGGTATTGAAGAAAATCCCAAAATCAAAGTCTTTCATGATAAAATGAAGGATCTTGAATCTAAGATTATTAATGATGCATTTATCAATCGTCTTGCGTGGTTTAAGAATAATTATGGAAACAATAAAGATACAGTATCTAATATGTTTTCTAACATTATTAAACACGATAAGGATAGAGAAACAGGAGAAATTGTTAATAAGTATCCACCCACATTCAAGGCCAAAATCCCTTACAGTAACCTAGATAATAAATTTGATTTTGATGCATATGATATGGATAACAATGAAATTAACTTTAATGATTATGTAAATGATCTTAAAGGGGGTAAGGCTCAATTTATTATTCAACTTAACGGTATTTGGTTCTCTGCTGGTATGTTTGGATGTAGTTGGAAGATCGTATCTGGAAGATTTCAAAAATCTAATTCAATGAAACCAACATTTGTAGTTGAAAGCGATGATGATGCTGCTGACGATGAAGATGACGATGATGATGAAGACATTGTTGATTCAGATGCTATCAAAGAAAAAGAAAAAGATCTTAGTGAAGAAGAAGAAGAAAAAGAAGAAGAAGAAAAAGAAGAAGAAAAAGAAAAAGAAGAAGAAAAAGAAGAAGAAGAAGATGAGGAGGAAGAGGAAGAGGAAGAACCACCGAAGCCAGTTAAAAAACTTGCTGTTAAAAAAGCTGTTAAAAAATAAATTAATAAATATTTAAATCTGGATAAATTTGTAAAATAATTTATTATTATTTATTATTTATTATTTATTATTATTTATTATTATTTTTTTATTTTTTATAATTATTTGATATAAAAGGTGGTTT
>MDTF01006910.1_pt1 | contig 61433 bp, 59 predicted proteins | sample 811191 | NCBI WGS metagenome assembly MDTF01 (sample SAMN05326649, study PRJNA326480) | marine metagenome | isolation source: seawater | place: Southern Ocean | collected 2011 | reverse complement strand
TGCCGGGTGTGCAGAGGACTTTCACCTCCAAGTCATCAACTCACCACCACAATGAGTCGAACAGTGCTTTCGCACTACGCGCCATGCCCGGCGCACCAATGAAACCGCAGGCCATATAGCCAGCCTTGCCGAGTCTATTCTTAACAGTGCTGAGGCCGAGGTGGTGAAATACCGTGACGAACAAATACGCTACACCATCAGCATTGGTGCTTATTGCGTTATTCCAACACCAGACACTGACCCGGCAATGATTCTCAAAGAAGCTGATGACGCCCTTTATAAAGCCAAACATGATGGCCGAAACCGGGTAGTCATCATCAGTGCTGTTCCCAGCGTCCGCTGAGTTGCACAGCAGATTATAAACCGCTAATGTGGTGCAAACACCCACCGTAAAAGAGACATTTGTTTGCAGCCCAATTTATTCACCCTGTTCTGGCCTCTGTTGGTCAGCCTGGTTTTAGTAACGCTTTTTCTATCTTTACTAAACTGGCTGTTATTAAAGCGCCATTCACATCTGAGCGGTGAAAAAAAGCTCCCCCGCCAACTCACCATGCTGGTAGCCAACATTGTTGGCATTATAGCAATCGTACTAACATTACCAGTCAGTGAAGCCATTCAGAATCAAATCCTCGCCCTGATCGGTATATTACTCTCAGGTATGGTGGCATTCTCTTCCACTTCTATTATGACCAACGTCATGGCGGGACTGGTGTTACGTTTCAATAAACCCTTTAGAATTGGTGACTTTGTCAGGGTCAATGGATTCTCTGGCCGGGTTGCCGAAATGGGCTTGCTGGACACCGAAATTCAAACGGAAACCCGAGAACTCATTTCCTTTGCTAATTCTGTACTGGTTAATAGTCCGCTAACTGTCGTTCGCTCGTCAGGCGCGATTATCTCTGTTGAACTTAGTCTGGGCTATGAGATTCACCATTCTAAAATAGAAAAACACTTGTTATCAGCAGCCAGTAACTGCGGTTTGGAAGACAGTTTTGTCCAGGTCATCGGATTGGGCGACTATTCCGTGTCGTATCGCATCGCCGGGTTGCTAACAGATGTAAAAAGCATGCTCAGCGCGCGTTCAAAATTGCATAAAGCGGTATTAGACAGTTTACATCAGGCTGGTATCGAAATTGTCTCCCCGGCCTTCACCAATACCCGACCACAGGAACCGGGTAGCGTGATGATCCCCGCTGCACCGCGTAAAACAAAGATCGCCAATCATGAAGACAATCGCCCTGAAGCGGTTATTTTTGATAAAGCAGAAGAAGCAGAAGCCGTTCATCAGGATAGAGTTGCTCTGGAAGAACAACTGGCTGCACTGCAAGCAGCATTAAAGGATGCCAATGGTGAAGACAAAAATCTGTTAAAAGAACAGTTAGAGTTTACCAGAATGAAACTTGACGAGCTGAATAACACTCAGCCCAAACAAGAAGGAAGCCCGGCTCCTGCCGAGCAAAAACTAGCCAGCAAATAATGGAAAAAAGACCGCCTTAAACCGTTGCCAGTTCTCAAACTGAGGCATGTGTCCTAACCCATCCAGTTCAATAAGGGTGCCTTGTTGCAGCGTATCGGCAACCTCTTTGCCCAAAACCTGATACTGCCCGAGTTTGTACGTCCCGCCTGGCTTCTTAAAGGCACGGCCGGGGCCGGTGCGATCGCGGGTGCCAATAATAAGGGTCACCGGTACTGTTAGCTGCGGCAAATCATACACAATGGGCTCGCTGAAAATGGGGTTGTATGTCAGCGCATTATTCTTCGCAACGCGCGGGTAATCAGGGTGTTTTAACTGGCCGATATGGGGTTCAAGCAACGCCTGATAGGCTGGCCGCCATTTACCGTCATAGTAGTTTTTCTGCTGATAACGGCGAATACTCTCTGGTGTTTTGTTAAGTTCATTGGCCAGAAACACCTGCGGGTCCTGGTAATCCACCCAATTTAAATAATCTTCCAGCCCGATGGGGTTAATTAAAATAAGCCGCGCGGTTTTATCTTTTACATACTTAGCGAACTTTACCGCCAGCATCCCACCCATGGAGTGACCAACCATTGTCGCTTGCTTAACCTCAAGGTGCTCAAGCAACTGTCTGGTGTTATTGGCTAACCCGGCAAACGTATACTGGTAATGTTCAGGTCTGCCTGACTTACCAAAGCCGATTTGATCGGGAATGATCACCCGGTATGACATACCCACTAATTCGCTGGCAACACGCTCCCAATAAAACCCTGAAAAATTCTTGCCGTGTAACAGCACTACCGTTGCCTTTGGAGCGCCTTGTGGTTTGACATCCATATAAGCCATTGAAAGCGTTTGGCCCTGGCTTTCGAAGGTAAACCTACCTACATCGAAAGGGTAATCGAAATTGTCGAGCGTGGCATTGTAAGGTTCAATAGCGTCGCTCCTCACTGCCCCATGAACAGGGGAAAGCAGGCTAGCCACTAAGGTAAATAGTACAATAAGCTGATAAGAAAAGTGCATCTTGTCTTCCTTGTTGTGTCTGACAGTTGCAGTTCGGTGCTGGCAGCCAGAGTAAACCGCTCATCGCTGCGCAGGCCAATGAGTAACCTGTTCTAGCATAATGGCTGCGAGCAGGGCCAGAATTCTGCTGTATATTGCAGATTTGCCAGGCTCAGCCGCAAGCGGCAGACTTTGCCGTGTAATTCATTGCCCGTTCAGGCTATGGCCTGCATACTGGTAATCTCAGGCGCTAATTTCACAAGGGAATAATCAATGGGAACTTTCCGTGCATTACTCTTAACCATAGCCATGGCATACGGGCTGACTGCCTGTGCCGACAGTAAGGAGACTTCACCAGTGAAGCAGGACCCAGTGAGCCAGGATCATAAGCCCGCGACCAGCGCTGCTTCAGCGGTATATACCGGCACCATCGTGTATAAAACCTTTGAAGGCGGCTTTTTTGCGTTTATCAGTACCGATAATAAACGCTATACCCTGCGCCATTTACCCGAGTCCTATCGCCTCGACGGACTGATAGTAGAAATCACCGGTAGCGTGAATAAAGACATTATTACCACCACCCAGTTTGGTGACTTACTCGAAGTGGATGCAGTAAAAGTGCTGGATGATAGCCATGCCAGACCGCCCGAGTCCGGCCCGCGCAAATTAAAATCCCTTTGAGGTTTGTATCTTCAGGCATCGGGTGGTAGAATTCGCCGCCTTTTAATTTAGGGCTGGGTAATATTTAAGTCAAATTTGGCTGATTTACCCTAATCATGGCAGATTTTGGTCGCAAAAATCTGTAAACATCAATTATTTTTATTTGGAGACATCTGATGTCTGATGCAATTTTTAATCTGGATGCAGAAGTCCGTACTGACCTGGGGAAAGGTGCGAGCCGCCGCCTTCGTCATGCTGACAAAGTGCCTGCGATCCTTTACGGTGGCGAAGAAGCGCCTGTTTCTTTAACGCTTGACCACAACAAAGTGATCAACGCGGCTGATTTCGAAGCGTTCTACTCACACGTTCTGACCCTGAACATCGGTGGTAAGAAAGTTGAAGCGCTGCTGAAAGACGTACAACGTCACCCGTTCAAGCCTAAGATTACTCACCTGGATTTCCAACGTGTAATCGCTGGTCAGGACGTACACACGTCTGTTCCAATCCACTTCATCAACGAAGATAAATGCCAGGCCGTTAAAGACGGTGGTATTGCTGAACACCACGTAAACGAAGTTGAAATCACTTGTCTGCCTAAAGACCTGCCTGAGTTTATCGAAGTAGACATGGCTAACGTTGAAATGGAGCAAACCCTGCACCTGTCAGATCTGACTCTGCCAGCAGGCGTTACTTCTGTTGAACTGGCTAAAGAAGACGAAGCACACGACCTTGCTGTGGTAACTATCAAGCCAGCGCCAAAAGCGCCAGCCGCTGACGAAGCAGAAGGTGAAGAAGACGACGCTACTGAGGAATAATTCCCTTGGAAGACATTCGTCTTATTGTGGGCCTGGGTAATCCAGGCCCCGAATACGAACAAACACGCCACAATGCGGGAGCGTGGTTTTTACAAGAACTCGCATCGACGTTTAACACCTCTCTTTCTCCTGAAAGCAAATTCTTTGGCAAAACCGCCCGAATTACCATTGCTGGTCAGGACATCCGTTTGCTCTACCCCACCACATTTATGAACAAAAGCGGGCAATCTGTTGCCGCACTGGCTAATTTTTATCGTATTGAGCCCTCACAAATGCTGGTTGCTTTCGATGAGCTGGATTTACCTCCTGGTGTTGCCAAGTTTAAAATAGGCGGCAGCTCAAGCCAGAACGGTATTCGCGATATTGTCTCGAGGATGGGTAACAACCGTGACTTTTTACGCTTGCGTATTGGCATTGGCCATCCGGGCCATAAAAGCAAGGTCACCGGCCATGTACTGGGTAAGCCCGCGCAGCAGGAAAGAGAAGCGATAGAACAAGCGATCGATGAAGCAGTACGCTGCACCGAAATTTTACTTAAAAACGATTTGAAAATGGCGCAAAATCGCCTTCATAGTTTTAAAGCAGATAATTAACTTCAAATTTTCAAGGGCTCCATTATGGGATTTAAATGTGGCATTGTCGGCCTGCCGAACGTCGGTAAGTCAACGCTATTCAATGCATTAACCAAAGCGGGTATCGAGGCTGCAAACTTTCCGTTCTGTACCATTGAACCCAATACCGGTGTGGTACCGGTGCCGGATCTGCGCTTAGACAAGCTGGCAGAAATCGTTAATCCTCAGCGCGTAATCCCTACCACCATGGAGTTCGTGGACATTGCCGGACTGGTAGAAGGCGCGTCCAAGGGTGAAGGTCTGGGCAACAAATTCCTGGCTAATATCCGTGAAACCGACGCTATCGGCCATGTAGTGCGCTGCTTTGACAATGAAAACATTGTTCACGTTGCCGGCAAAGTGAGCCCAAAAGACGACATTGATATCATTAATACCGAACTGGCACTGGCTGACCTGGAAACCACCGAAAAGGCCATTCACCGCGTAGCCAAGCGCGCCAAAGGCGGTGACGCGGATGCCAAGTTCGAGTTAAAAGTGCTGGAAAAAATTAAACCCACACTGGATGAAGGCAACCTGCTACGCTCACTGGAGCTTAGCAAAGAAGAACTGGCCGCCATCAGCTACATGAACATGCTGACCCTTAAGCCAACCATGTACATCGCCAACGTTAACGAAGACGGCTTTGAAAACAATCCGTATCTTGATGAAGTGCGCGCCATTGCCGAAGGCGAAAATGCCGTGGTAGTTGCCGTATGTGCCGCTATAGAGTCTGATATCGCCGAGCTGGACGATGAAGACCGCGAAGAGTTTATGGCCGATATGGGCCTGGAAGAGCCAGGACTTAACCGGGTTATCCGAGCTGGTTACAACCTGCTGACGCTGCAAACCTATTTCACTGCCGGAGTAAAAGAAGTACGTGCCTGGACCTTCCCTGAGGGCTCAACAGCGCCGCAGGCAGCCGGTAAGATCCACACCGACTTCGAAAAAGGCTTTATTCGTGCTGAAATCGTCAGCTACGACCACTTTGTGGAATTCAATGGCGAACAAGGTGCCAAAGACGCCGGCAAATGGCGTTTGGAAGGTAAAGAATACATCGTTAAAGACGGCGATGTTATCCACTTCCGCTTCAACGTGTAAAAATTTATTGGTTTAAACCCTTAAATTTTAAAAAAGCTCTCACTCACGAGGGCTTTTTTATTGCCTGATTAAAAGAAATAATGCGCTTTGAATTCCCCTGAATCAGGTTAATATCCCCCCTTCAGGGCCGCTTTTGACTGAATTTCCAGCGCTAGCGCACAGATATTAGGCAGTTGAACAAATGTGTTAAAAAAGGGGTTGACGACCCAACGCCATATACGCATAATACGCGCCACTTCCTGAGAGGGAAGTAAAACAAATCGGAGGCTACGTAGCTCAGTTGGTTAGAGCACATCACTCATAATGATGGGGTCGCAAGTTCGAATCTCGCCGTAGCCACCATTCTCGCAAACCCAGTTAGTTGGGTTTTTTATTGTGCGAGACACTGCGCGGAAGTGGTGGAATTGGTAGACACGCTGGATTTAGGTTCCAGTGCTTCACGGCGTGAGAGTTCAAGTCTCTCCTTCCGCACCATTTACACCAGTTCTTAGCAACACAGATTAAAGTCGGTGAGTGGCGCAGCTTGGTAGCGCACTTGTTTTGGGTACAAGGGGTCGCAGGTTCAAATCCTGTCTCACCGACCATCTTTCTTTACTACTCAAGCAAATTTTCTACAAAGAAAGCCGCAGACCCCTTGTCAGGTGGAGCAGTTCAGCACATTGTCGGGAACAATGTGCAACAGCGCGTTAGCGCTGGCCCGCAGGGCGAAGGACAGGAGTCCGCAGTCAATCCTGTCTCAACGACCATCTCTCTAAATTTTTCATTTAACCAATGTTAAAGCATTTGTAAGCGCCTTGCTTACCTCCGCTTTGCCTCCTTTAAGTGCCCGAAAATCAGCAATTATATCTGCCTATTCAGGGCGAAAACAGAAAGCGCCGATTTGTGCTCGACTCTGATGTTATCAAACTGTATACTACTGCGTCTTTTTAAGGCAGCGCGTAGATTATAGCGCGATGAAACGACCTCTTACCTGAGTTTTAATCACTGTTCTCAGTGGCGGGCGAGAGGCTGGAAAATAAAGCGTATTAGGCGCAAAGTTGAGGTAATACAATGCAAGTTTCAGTCGAGACGACTCAGGGTTTAGAACGCCGTCTTACTATTACTGTTCCTGCTGAGTCAGTAGATAACGCCGTTAAATCGCGTTTACAGCAATTAGCGAAAACTCAGCGTATTAACGGTTTCCGTCCAGGTAAAGTACCAGTAAGCGTAATCAAGAAACGTTACGGACAAGCGGTTCGTCAGGAAGTGGCTGGCGACGTTATGCAACAAAACTTCTATCAGGCTATCGTGCAGGAAAAAATCAATCCTGCTGGCATGCCTTCATTTGAACTGACCAAAGATCAGGACGGTGAAGACCTGGAATTTGTTGCCAAGTTTGAAGTCTACCCAGAAGTAGAAGTAAAAGGTGTAGACGACATCGAAATCGAAAAAACAGTTGTTGAGATCGCCGATGAAGATCTGGACAACATGTTAGAAACTCTGCAAAAGCAACACGGCGAGTGGAAAGAAGTTAAGCGTAAAGCGCGTAAAGATGACCGCATGGTTATTGACTTCGTAGGTACCATCGACGGTGAAGAGTTTGACGGCGGTAAAGCAGAAGACTTTACGCTGGAACTGGGTAAAGATCGCATGATCCCAGGCTTTGAAAAGCCACTGGTTGGTGCGAAGAAAGGTGAAGAAGTTATCGTTGACGTAACTTTCCCTGAAGATTACCACGCTGAAGCGCTGAAAGGTAAAGAAGCTCAATTCACCGTTAACGTGAAGAAAGTTGAAGGCCTGACACTGCCTAAGGTAGATGAAGAGTTTGCTAAACTGTTCGGTATCGAAGACGGTGACGTTGAAGCACTTAAAGCAGAAGTACGCAAGAACATGGAGCGTGAATTAGGCCAGACGCTTAAGACACAGCTTAAAGAAGAAGTGATTGCCAAGCTGCTTGAGAAAAACGAACTCGACCTGCCAGCAGCACTGGTTGATCAGGAAGTTAACGCACTTCGTGAACAGGCTAAACAGCGTTTCAGCCAACAGGGCGGTGGTCAAAACCTGCCAGACCTGCCAGCTGATCTATTTAAAGACAATGCACAGCGTCGCGTAAGCATCGGTCTGCTGCTGGGTGAAATCATCAAGCAAAACGATCTGAAAGCTGACCAGGAAAAAGTAGACAGCCTGATCGAAACTATGGCTTCTGCGTATGAAGATCCACAAGAAGTTGTTGATTACTACAAAAATAATCAGGAACTGATGCAACAAATGCAAAATGTTGCACTCGAAGAACAAGCGATCGAGTGGGTTGTTGGTCAGGCTAAAGTCACCGAAGTGAACAAGCCGTTTGACGAGGTTATGAACAAACAGGGGTAATTTTGCACTCCCAGATTGACTTAACCTACACGCAACTGTTTAAATGCTCGGTCTAGTCCGAGCATTTTTATTTCTGTAAGTACTTAAGGTAACCGCATAATGCAAAGCCCGTTAGATCCAATGAATGCACTGGTCCCCATGGTTGTTGAACAAACCGCGAAAGGGGAGCGTTCTTACGATATCTATTCTCGTCTGCTCAAAGAAAACGTCATTTTTCTGGTGGGGCAGGTTGAGGACCACATGGCCAACCTTATCGTGGCACAAATGTTATTCCTGGAAGCTGAAAACCCAGAAAAAGACATTTTCCTTTATATCAATTCTCCTGGTGGTTCTGTTACTGCGGGTATGGCAATTTACGACACCATGAAATTTATCAAACCTGATGTCAGCACTGTGTGCGTTGGTCAGGCTGCAAGCATGGGTGCGTTCCTGTTGTCAGGTGGTGCTAAGGGTAAACGTTACTGTCTGCCGAATGCGCGGGTAATGATTCACCAGCCTTTAGGCGGTTTCCAGGGTCAGGCATCTGATTTTGAAATCCATGCCCGTGAAATCCTCAGCATCAAAGAAAAACTCAACCGACTGATGGCTGAGCATACCGGACAAGACTACGAAACCGTGGCTCGCGACACCGATCGCGACAACTTCTTAAGTGCAAGTGAAGCCAAAGAGTATGGTTTAATAGACCAGGTTTTAACAAACCGAACTGACGCATCCGCCACTAAGTAGTATAGTTATATAAGCCCGGCACTGGTTTTTGTGTTTGCCGGGCAGTCTAGAGGCAAGAATTTATGAGCGATAAACAAGGCAGCGATAGCGATAACAAACTTCTGTATTGCTCGTTTTGTGGCAAAAGTCAGCACGAGGTCAGAAAACTGATTGCAGGTCCTTCTGTATTCATTTGTGATGAGTGTGTTGAGCTTTGTAATGACATTATTCGCGAAGAAATTAAAGATATTTCACCGAATAAGCAAAATCAAAACGCGTTACCGAAACCACAGGAAATTCACGAGCATCTGAATGACTATGTGATCGGTCAGGACCACGCCAAAAAGGTGTTATCGGTCGCGGTATACAACCACTATAAACGTCTGCGTAACGGCGATGTGCATGATGGTGTAGAACTGGGCAAGAGTAATATACTGCTGATTGGCCCTACTGGTAGCGGTAAAACGTTACTGGCAGAGACCCTGGCACGACTGCTGGATGTTCCTTTCACTATGGCAGATGCCACCACTCTGACCGAAGCCGGTTATGTGGGTGAGGATGTTGAAAACATCATTCAGAAGCTGTTACAGAAATGCGATTACGATGTAGAGAAAGCCCAGCGCGGTATTGTGTACATCGATGAAATCGACAAGATCAGTCGTAAGTCTGACAATCCGTCCATCACCCGCGACGTATCTGGTGAAGGTGTGCAGCAGGCACTGCTGAAACTGATTGAAGGTACGGTTGCCTCCGTGCCTCCTCAGGGCGGACGTAAGCACCCACAACAAGAGTTTTTGCAGGTAGATACCTCTAAGATCCTGTTTATCTGTGGCGGCGCGTTTGCTGGTCTGGATAAGGTCATTGAACAACGTTCTGCGCAAGGCAGTGGTATGGGCTTTGGCGCAGAAGTGAAATCCAAAGAGAACAAACAGGCAGTGTCGCAACTGTTCAAGCAGGTAGAACCGGAAGATCTGGTGAAGTACGGTCTGATCCCAGAGTTTATCGGCCGTTTACCGGTTGTGACCAGCCTGGAAGAGCTCAACGAAGAAGCGCTGATTCAGATTCTGAAGGAACCGAAGAACGCCATCACCAAACAGTATGGCGCTTTGTTCGCAATCGAAGATACTGAACTGGAGTTCCGCGAAGACGCTCTGTTTGCTATTGCAAAGAAAGCGATGCAGCGTAAAACCGGTGCCCGAGGCCTGCGTTCCATCGTAGAAGCCGTATTGCTTGAAACCATGTACGAGCTACCGTCCATGGACAACGTGTCCAAGGTGGTTATCGATGAAACGGTCATCCGCGGAGAATCGAAACCCATCCTGATTTACGACAACGCTGATAAAAAAGCGGCAAGTGAATAAGAAAAATGCAAAAGGCCCTAATTAAAGGGCCTTTTTTGTATCAATTATTCAATGTTTTGCGCTATCTTGGAATAAGATTTAGTAAAACAATGACAGACTGATTGAACTTTGTCTGCCTATCCCCATATAAACACTCATTAATAGAAAAAGTTAGAGAAGAAGTATGACGTCAGAGCGAGAAAATCGCATTGAAATTCCTGTACTGGCCTTACGGGACGTGGTTGTGTACCCCCATATGGTCATACCTTTATTTGTTGGACGAGAAAAATCCATTCGTTGCCTGGAAGCGGCTATGGACAGCGACAAACAGATCTTTCTGGTTGCGCAAAAAGATGCAGGGATCGATGAACCCGATACCAATGATATTTATTCTGTAGGCACCATCGCCACCATTCTGCAGTTGCTTAAGCTACCCGACGGTACGGTTAAAGTACTGGTAGAAGGTAATGTGCGCGGCGAAATCGCAGAATACAACCAAACTGAGCCTTATTTTATTGCGGGCATTAACCGAACCACTGACGAAGACCTGCCTGAAAGTGAACAGGAAGTGTTGATACGTTCGGCGGTTTCGCAATTCGAAGGCTATGTGAAACTAAATAAGAAGATCCCACCTGAAGTCCTCACTTCATTAAATGGGATCGACGATGCTGCTCGTCTGGCCGACACCATGGCAGCGCATATGCCGCTTAAGCTCGTCGAAAAACAGAAAGTGCTGGAGATGAAAGGCGTTAACGAGCGTCTTGAGTATCTTATGGCACTGATGGAAGGCGAGATTGACCTACTCCAGGTTGAAAAGAAAATCCGTACCCGGGTTAAAAAGCAAATGGAGAAGTCCCAGCGTGAGTATTATCTCAACGAGCAAATGAAAGCCATTCAGAAAGAACTGGGTGAGCTGGATGATGCGCCGGATGAGTTTGAAGCGCTGAGCAAGAAAATTGAAGAAGCGAAAATGCCTGCTGAAGCAGAAGAAAAAGCGAAAGCTGAACTTCAGAAGCTGAAAATGATGTCACCGATGTCAGCGGAAGCTACCGTAGTGCGCAGTTATATTGATTGGTTAACCAGCGTACCATGGCACAAGCGCTCGGCTGTGAAGAAAAACCTTGCTAAAGCAGATGAGATTCTGGATGCAGACCATTATGGTCTGGAAAAGGTGAAAGAACGGATTATTGAGTATTTGGCCGTTCAACAACGCGTCCGTAAACTGAAAGGTCCAATCCTTTGCCTGGTGGGACCACCAGGTGTAGGTAAAACCTCTTTAGGCCAGTCTATTGCTAAAGCAACCGGACGGAAATATGTACGCATGGCGCTCGGCGGCGTGCGTGATGAAGCTGAAATTCGTGGTCACCGTCGTACTTATATCGGTTCTTTACCCGGTAAACTGATTCAGAAAATGGCCAAGGTTGAGGTGAAGAATCCGCTGTTCTTGCTTGATGAAATCGACAAGATGTCGTCAGACATGCGCGGCGACCCGGCCTCTGCACTGCTCGAAGTGCTCGATCCGGAACAAAACAGCAGCTTCAGCGACCATTATCTTGAAGTGGATTACGACCTGTCAGACGTGATGTTTGTTGCTACATCAAACAGCATGAATATTCCGGGGCCGTTACTGGACCGGATGGAAGTCATTCGTCTGTCCGGTTACACCGAAGATGAAAAACTGAATATTGCTACGCGCCATTTGATTAGTAAACAAATGGAAAGAAACGGCCTGAAGAAAAATGAATTGGAAATTGATGATTCTGCCATTATTGGCATGATTCGTTACTACACTCGCGAAGCAGGCGTACGCTCACTTGAGCGTGAAATTTCCAAGGTATGCCGTAAAGCGGTAAAAGATATTCTGCTGAACAAAGCCACCAAGAAAGTTGTGGTCAACCAGAACAACCTGAAAGATTACCTTGGCGTGCAGCGCTTCGATTACGGCAAAGCCGACAAGAACAATCAGATTGGCCAGGTTACAGGCCTTGCCTGGACTCAGGTTGGCGGCGACCTGTTAACCATCGAAACCACTTCGGTTCCGGGTAAAGGTAAAATGACCTCTACCGGTTCATTAGGTGATGTAATGCAGGAGTCCATTCACGCCGCCATGACCGTGGTGCGTTCCCGTGCAGAGAAATTGCGTATCAACAGTGATTTCTACGAGAAACGCGACATCCATGTGCACGTGCCGGAAGGAGCGACACCTAAAGATGGTCCGAGTGCGGGTATTGCTATGTGTACTGCGCTGGTATCGTCGTTAACCGGTAATCCGGTGAAATGTGAAGTGGCGATGACCGGTGAAATCACCCTGCGTGGTGAAGTACTGGCCATTGGCGGCTTAAAAGAAAAACTTCTGGCGGCTCACCGTGGCGGCATCAAAACCGTTGTGATTCCAAAGGAAAACGAACGTGATTTGGAAGAAATTCCGGATAACGTAAAACAAGATCTGGACATTCATCCGGTACAGTGGATTGACGAGGTTCTGGATATTGCGTTGCAAGAACCGGTTGAAAGTTTTAAACCGGTTGCACTGGACGGCGAATAAATCATCAGTAAACACCGCTGAAGCGCGCGCCAATGCTGCGTAGCAGCGGTTTTATTGGACCTTTTGGTTAATTTTTATCCATATGGTGTGGCAAAAGCCGTTTTTTTTAACTTTAGGGGCTTCAAAGTCCCAAAAGTTGTGTTACCTTAACTGCTGTATTCGCTTGAAGCCTTGTCACTAAAGGGATGGCAGCGATTCAACAATAAGTTAAAAAATTGTAAAGTGAAGCTTGATGTTAATCTTCAAGCTTGCTATAACGTCTGAGCAATGAACTGATTATTGTTTTGCGGACGAGAGCATAATAACAAACGAAGGGGATCTAATTGTGAACAAGTCTCAACTCATCGACAAAATCGCTGCTGGTGCAGATATTTCTAAAGCTGCCGCTGGCCGTGCACTGGATGCTTTCACTGACGCGGTAACAGACGCGCTGAAAGAAGGCGACCAGGTAGCTCTGGTTGGTTTCGGCACTTTCTCTGTAAGAGAGCGCTCTGCACGCAGTGGTCGTAATCCTCAAACTGGTGAGACTATCGAAATTGCTGCGGCTAAAGTACCTTCTTTCAAAGCTGGTAAAGCACTGAAAGACGCTTGTAACTAAGCATTAGATATTTTTTGAAAAGGCGATGGTTTACCATCGCCTTTTTTATTGCTGTAAGCAAAGGAATGCCTCTTCAGCATTCTATCGGGGTAAGTATTAAGCTATAATCCCCGCTTATTTGTTCCGCCGGCCCCCGACTGTATTACGGGTAGCTACCGGCTGGAAGAGTTGTAATGCAACGGAGTTAAAATCGAGTCATGCTAGAAAGGATCAGAGAAGGTTCTCAAGGCCCATGGGCGATGGCGATTATTGCCCTGATCGTATTGAGTTTTGTATTTGCTGGGGTTAGCAGCTATGTGTCTTCATCAGGCAGCTCTGCCGCCGCTGAAGTTAACGGTGAGCCAATCAGCCAGCAGGATGTTGAACGCGCCTATCAGGCACAACGTGCCCGTTTGGAAGCGCAGTTTGGTGAAGGGATCAGCGCCTTATTCAGCGATGAAAACTATCTGCGTGATTTCCGCATGAACGTGCTGGATCGCCTGATTGCCGACACATTAATTGAACAGAAAGCTAAAGAGCTGGGCATGCGGGTATCAGATAAGCAAATCCGTGATGCTATTACTGCGATGCCTGAGTTTCAGACCGAAGGTAGCTTCGACAATGAACGCTATTTAATGCTGTTGCGTCAAAATGGTTTCCAGCCCAGTGACTTCCGCGATTATATGCGCCAGCAAATGACCCGCGAGCAACTGTCTCGTGCAGTGCAGGCCAGTGATTTCAGCTTGCCAGAAGAAGTGAACTTAGCCCATCGCTTGCAGGGCCAGACGCGTAATGCCGATTATCTGATTGTAGATTCTGCGCCCTTTGCTGCATCAGTTGAACTGAGCGATGAAGAGGTTCAGGCATTTTATGACGAAAATATCTCGCGCTTTGACACCCAGGAAAAAGTTAACCTGGCCTATGTAACGCTGGCGGTAGAAGACCTCAAAGCTGACGTATCTGTTAGCGAAGAGGAAATCGAGCAGGAATACCAGGACAACATCGCGTTGTATAAAACGACTGAAGAGCGCCGTGTATCGCACATCCTGATCGAGTTTGGTGATGACAAAGGCGCGGCTAAAGAAAAAGCCGAGTCACTGTTAGCCGAAGTTGAGCAAGGTGCCGATTTTGCCGAGCTGGCCGAAGCTAATTCTGCCGATACGTTTTCTGCTGAGAATGGTGGTGACCTTGATTTTATTACTGCCGGAATGATGGATCCGTCGTTCGACGAAGCCGCTTTTGCTATCAGTAACGTTGGTGAAACCTCTGAGGTTATCGAAACTGAATTTGGTTACCACATTATCAAGCTCACCGATATGAAGCCGGTAGAAACTACTCCGCTGGCAGAAGTACGCGACGAGATTGAAGCGCAACTGCTTACCGACAAAGCTACCGATGAATTCTTTGCTCTGCAATCAGAAATGGCTAACCTGGCGTTTGAAGTGCCGGATACCCTTGAAGACGTTGCTGGTGCAGTGAATGGTAAAATTAAGGAAACCGGTTTAGTCACCGCTTCAGCGGTACCCGCGGCGCTTAATGTCCCAGCCGTAACCAGCAAAATGTTCGATCCGGACTTTATTGCCGAAGGGCTGAACAGTGATGTTATTGAGCTAAGCAATGACAAAGTAGTAGTCATCCGCGTAGTAGGTCATGAGCCACAGCGTACTCAGGCACTGGATGAAGTCAGAACACAAATTCTCGCGCAACTGCGCGCCCGTAAAGCGCAGGAAGCAGCAGCAGAGTGGGCTGACAACGTAGTAGAGCAGGTACAGGCTGGCGAGTCACCTGAACTGACTATTGGTGATGTCACCCTGGAATGGCAAAGTAAAGAAGCCATTGCTCGTAACAGCACCGAGCTACCACGTAATCTGGTAGACACCGTGTTTACCCTGAGTACTGAAGAGGGTAACAACCTCGAAGTGGCTAAGCTGGGTTCAGGTGATGTTGGTGTAGTACGCCTGACGGCAGTGAACATGCCTGAAGCGCTGGGTGAAGAAGAATTAGACAGCCTTAAACAGCAGCTGATGACCAATTACAGCCAGGCTAACTACCAGAGTTTTGTGGATTCATTACGCTCAGCAGCTGATGTAACGGTTAATCTCTAAACCTTACGCTTGTTCAGATAAACATAAAAAGCAGGTCTCAGACCTGCTTTTTATGTTTAGCTGAAAACCCGGTGTTAGTGAGTGACAAAGTACATAAAGGTGAAAAAGACGGCGATGACCGAAGAGATCACCAGAATATACTTAAACCCCTGTTTGCCGTCAGCCACACTGTAATTGTTAGCCTTTAAATACCCAAACCACAAGACGCTCAGGATAAGAGGGATTAAGACAATAATTTTTAGCATAATGATGTTATCCGCTAAACAAACCTAAAATCGATACGTTAAGTGTTTCGTGATGGACCAATAATATCAAGCACTAATCCAGGATTAACCTATTCAGGCGCGTTGCTTCAGGCCAAATGCAAGCCGTAACCAGGTAGTCGGCCGAATCAAAAAATAACACAGGCCGGCGGTGAGGGTAAAAGCCAACACCAGTACACTCAATGATTTTAGCGTAATACCGGCATCCCACTGAACGATATAGTAAGCAAGCACCACTATGACCGTCTGATGCAAAATATAAAACGGGTAGATTAACTCGTTAGCCTGGCGCAACCAGGCCGGGGAGTTATTCAGGTAGTGTCCGGCATAACCCAGCAAAACCAGCATGCCTGCCCAGGAGAGTAACGCTGTTAATGCCCACCAGATTTGCCATCTGACGGCAAGTGAGCCAATAGAGCTGAAGTCACCCAGGTAGTAGATATAGAACACCAGGCTGCTGACTATAAACCCATAAAGATTAACTCGACGATGGCGGGCGACAGACTGCCAGATTGCCTGGCGGGACATAAACAGCATTCCCGTGATAAAAAATACCAGATAGAAAACCGACACCGACAGGTTTTCAATCGCCCCGTCCTGTTCGGGATAATAGAGTTTTAAAAAACACCTTACAGATACGAGTACCACGCCAGACAGCATAAGACCAAATGGGCGATGCGACAGCTTTTCAAAGGTCTCTAGCAGCGATTGGCCGGGAGATGTATCCAGAGCCTTATTTAAAGGGATCGCCAGGAGCATAAATATGATCAGGAACTCTATAAACCACAGGTGCTTGTTATCGAATATCAGCAATCGCTGTTGGTAGGCGTCGAGCAGTGAAGCATACTGCTCCGGGGCTTCAAAATAAGCCTGAGGGGGCGTAATAAACATCATTGCCAGCAATAGGGGCAGTAACAGCCGCTTAGACTTGCTCAGCAAAAATGCCTTACTGCTGATGCGGTTGAGCAGAATAATGCTGCCGGCACCGGCTATCAAAAACAAGACCGGTAACCGAAGCTGCTCAAAATAAACCATGGTATCGTCGAGTAATTTGCTCGACTCGCTATTCATAATATGCCAGTTGTCGCCATTGAACGGCATGAACACGTGGTGCATAAATACCGCGACAATCAGTATCACGCGCAGCCAGTCGAGCTCTGCATAACGTTGGGGGGTCACTTCCATGAATACCGGGTCCTGCATATAGAGGTCAAAGGGTTGAAACCCCTATGCTATCTAAATTTCGGCTGTTTATTCGTTGGATGTATGTAAGTAATTGTAAATATTTATTTATTCTGCTTCCTGGTAGGCTGTGTTTAACCAGCTTATGAGCTCATCATCAATCTGCTCTGGTGCCGTAATACGCACTCTGAAAGGCGTCATTTTGCCTGGTGGCAGCTTCTCCAGCCTGTTGCCTTCACTTAATGAGCGACTGTTTATGCCTACTTCCACCGCGGTTTTGGTGGCCGGGCCAATCATGGCAAATTGTTTACTTCTGCGGTAGCTGATGTAAGTTTTCTTGGGAGCGGTTTCAAAAGAACCAAAAGTATTCAGCGCTTCCAGTAACGCTTCATGGATAGGACGCAAGTGCGCTTTGTTACCCGAATAGATGAGGTCCATTGGCGGCGTATCAGTATCGCCAGGATTTGCCGCCTGTTTAGCCATGTGCGCAATGAGGTTGGCATTGCCATGGCCCAACCCTAAATCGGCCTTGAGCATTTTTACCACATCGGTGTGTTTGGTAAGGCCGCTACTATTCACCAGCATAATTAATTCACTGAGTGATTTTCCGGTAGCTGTTTCAATGTTCTGGATCTGCGTTGCCTGAGCCTGCTCCATGCTTGCCATATTAATAAACCCTCTAAGTTGGCTTGAATGGTTACTATAGCAAGGCCGTTGGTTTTTGCGTAATGCCAGATATCAGAAGGGCAGGGCCAACGGTTTTGCTTGTAGCATTGGCCCTTAGAAATACAAGTTAAGCCGTTTTATCGAACTGATGGCACTGAATATAACGCTTGCGTTTCTTTGGTAATAACTTGTCGGTGTCAACCACCACCAGGCCATCCACACAGTCGCAGAAGTCCGGGTCGATGTTGAAGTCCAGAAAGGCTACCCCGTCATGTTCGCAGACTTCGGTGTATTGCTTATACAGGGTGGGTACGTTCACTCCCATATTGGCCAGCAAATGTTTAAGCTGGGTGAACTCTTTCTTGTAGTCCTCGCCTTTAAATTCAGTCAGCGTATCGGTGGGCAGAGAAAAAGGGAACTTTGCCTCGGCCTCACCAAATCGGGCTGGGAAGTGGGTAGCATAAAACTGCACAATAAGCTGCTTGGCTGGCTGCGGGTAATTATCGCTCAGACTCACCGGTCCGAACAGGTAGCGATAATGTGGGTAGCGGGTTAAAAACGCGCCAATGCCGAACCACAGGTAGTCGAGACTGCGCTTACCCCAGTAACGAGGCTGTACAAAGCTGCGGCCAAGCTCCAGGCCCTGTTCAAACAGCTGCGGGTTATGTTGAGCGTAATCAAACAGGGTGGCTGAGTATAACCCGGTTGGATGGTCGGGCTTACTCAGAATTCGCGCATCACCAAACCGGTAGGCACCCACAATTTCTAAATCGTTTTCATCCCACAGGATAAGGTGATAATAGTGATTATCGTACTTATCGATATCACGACGGTGCAGGGTGCCTTCACCCACAGCGCGAAAGGCAATTTCACGCAGTCGGCCAATTTCACGCATGATCACTGAACTTCCCTGATGCAGATATAAATAGATATGTTTGCCATCAGACGTCTCGCCTAAGTGTTCACACTGGCGTATAGCACGGGAGAGCTCCTTGCGGTCTTCAGGCATGGCAATGGCCGCCTGAGTTGCAAAAATACCCTTACGGTTAGTACCCACACGGTATAAATGACGTTTAAACAGTTTTACCTGGTCGGGGAGCGAGATGCTAAGAGACTGGTAGCTGGAAAAGGGGATCAGCTCACCAATGCGCATTGGCAGTGATTTACGCCGCTGTTTGAACATCTCTTTCACCAGCAGCGCTGTAGCCAGTGGCTTATACACCATGGACACACCATAGAATAACGGCGAATTCTTGGCATCAATAAAAATTGGCAGGATAGGGGCTTTGGCCTGCCTTGCGATGCGCAAAAAGCCATTGTGCCAGTGGGTATCGCGTACACCCTGAGGTCTGAGTCTGGAGACTTCGCCGGCGGGGAATATTAATACTGCGCCGTCACCGGCCAGGTGCTCATGAATGGCAGCCAGGTGTTCTTTGCGGGTGCCGCCCTGCATATTGTTAACCGGCAGCAGCATATCACGCAGGGGCTCAATGGCCATTAGCATCTGGTTGGCTACTACCTTTAAATCGCGGCGGATTTCGGAGATCAGTTTGATTAACGCCAGACCATCAATGGAGCCAATCGGGTGATTAGCAATGATCACCACGCGGCCCTCACTGGGGATGCGTTCCCTTTCGGTGTCCCGCACTGAGGTGCTGACATTAAAGTATTCCAGTACCTGCTCGACAAAATCGATGTCGTGGTAGTGAGGGTAGGTCCGTCCGAAGTCTGCGATTTCCCTTTCGTGCAGCAAATGACGCAGTGCAAAGCGCAGGGGTTTGCTTAGCAGGCTGTGCTTGGCGACCTGCGGATAGTACTCATTGAGCAATTCATCAACAGTAAACATATTCAGTACACTTCAGGTTATTTCGCCACACGATAGCAACCGATTGTGACGATATGCTCACAGTTGTATTGCAGTTCCTTTACAGATACGCCCGCCAGTATCAGGCTGCTTTGCCGGTTTTCACAAAGTCTGCCAGTACCGACACATTATCGGAGTGCTTGAGATATTCGTTAAAGTGAATCAGTGAGAGCTCACCATAATTGTCTTCTACCAGTGCCGAGCAGTTTTCTATCCAGTCGCCATCATTGATGTAATGGATACCATTTACCATTAATGATTCAGGATGGTGAATATGACCACAGATAATTCCATCGAGACCTCTTTCTGCGGCATGACGACAACCTGCTGCACGGTAGCGTTCAATAGCTTTATTGGCGCCCTTGATGTGCTTTTTAATGTATCCGGCCAGCGACCAGTAGTGATTGTTACGCCAGGCTCTGAAACGGTTATACCAGCGATTTAAAAATAATAGTAAGTCGTAGCCTTTATCGCCTATCCAGGCGTGGAATTTACCCAGTGTGACATCTGCATCAAACTGATCGCCGTGTAATACCAGATAGCGCTTACCATTGGCTGTGGTATGCACCAGTTCACGCTCAATAGCGATGTCACCAAAGGCCATGCCTGAGTATTTTTGAATGGGTGCATCGTGGTTGCCCGGTAAATACACCACGCGGGTGCCATTATTACTCATTTGCATGAGTTTGTGCATGACCTGATTGTGGGTATCCGGCCAGCGAAACTGCTTTTCCATTTGCCACATATCGACGATATCGCCCACCAGATATAAGGTGTCCACCGAAATACTATGTAAAAACTCAAGCAGGAATTCTGCCTTACAGTCTTTATTACCAAGGTGAATATCGGATAACCATACAGCTTTATAGTGGAGTTTTGCCATCACATTTTCCCGGCCAATCGCAACTGGTAAAGTGATTGGCACTTTACTGATGCGGCTTGACAGTTAGGTGACGGAGCTTTGACTATTCGATGACGAGTTGTTGAAGGTTAAATGACAGGCATAAAAAAAGCGCCGAAGGCGCTTTTTTAAACTAAACGTCAGTGGGTGATTAGCCCAGCGCTTTAATTTGCGCAGCCAGACGGCTCTTGTGACGTGCAGCTTTGTTCTTGTGAATCAAACCTTTAGAAGCCATTCTGTCAAGAATTGGAGTTGCAGCAGACAGTGCAGCCTGGGCACCTTCTTTATCACCAGAGGCGATAGCCGCTACTACTTTTTTAATACTTGTACGAGTCATGGAGCGACGGCTGGCATTATGCTGGCGACGCTTTTCGGCTTGAATTGCACGTTTCTTAGCAGACTTAATGTTAGCCAAGGTGTAACTCCCAAAAAAATTCATGTCAAAAACGAGGGTGCGGATTGTGCCTAGCTATCGGCTAATTGTCAAACAATTTATCGCAGCTAAACGTAACTTTCTTCCGCATGGCGCGTAGTATACCTGAGTAGGGCCCCCGTGCTCCAGTAAATATTCGCTGACATTGGTCGTTGACGCAGGTCAATAGCTTGTCTGCACAACCGGCGATAATGGTCTACAGTAATCGGAGCAAACCGAGAGTAGAACGGTAAGTCTCTGAAATGACGTCTAATAACTAACAGGAGTAGGTGAATGTTAACCGTTGCCGATATTATGACCTGCCCAGTAATGCAATTGCATGAAGGGAATACCTTACACGATGCCCACTATATCACCCGTCATCGCGGCATTCGTCATTTACCCGTGGTAAACAAAGACACACAAAAAATAATTGGCGTGGTCACGCAAAAAAGCCTGATAGCCAAAGTCATGAGTCTGATGGTGCTGTATGGTAACGAGGCACTGGAGCAGCATGAGAAGCAAACCAATATCATGGAAGTGGCGGTATGTGATTTTGATACCGTGAAAGCCGAGGAAACTATCCAGGAGGTCGCGCCTTTCTTTTTACGCAACAAACACGGCTGTTTACCTGTAGTGGGCGACGACAATCAGGTTATTGGTATCCTTACCTCAACGGATTTCGTTAACCTGTCGATGATGCTGATTGATAAACTGGAGCGATTAGAAAGCTAAATCCCTGTTATCCACAATTATTCATTGATTTCATTGTGGTTACATAAGGTACAATAACGGCACAAAAGTCGATTGGGGTGTCAGCAGGGCACCGAAAGGGAAGTGTGTGTCGAAGAAATTAATTAAGTCAGGCCTGATTGTCAGTACGATGACACTGCTTTCCCGGGTGCTGGGGTTAGTCCGGGATGTGGTGATTGCCCGCCTGATGGGGGCTGAAGCTGCTGCGGATGTATTCTTTTTTGCCAATAAGATCCCTAACTTCCTGCGTCGCCTCTTTGCCGAAGGGGCGTTTGCCCAGGCCTTTATTCCGGTACTAACCGAAGTCCACGCCGAACAAGACGAACAAAAGCTCAAACAGTTTGTCGCCCATGTATCGGGCACCCTCGGTGCAATTGTATTTGTGACTGCGTTGATTGGCGTGATCATTTCGCCGGTGATTACCGCCATGTTCGGTGCCGGCTGGTTTATTGATTATCTTAATGACAAACCCGACGGCGTAAAATTTGAACTGGCCAGCGCTATGCTCAAAATTACCTTCCCGTACATTGCGTTTATATCACTGACCGGCTTATCCGGCGCAATTTTAAATACTCTCAATAAGTTTGCTGTAGCGGCTTTTACGCCGGTATTACTGAACATCTGTATTATTGCCTGTGCTTATTTACTTGCCCCAACCATGAGTGAGCCAGCTTTTGCGCTGGCCTGGGGAGTGTTTATTGGTGGTATTGTGCAGCTGGGGTTTCAGCTTCCGTTTTTATTTCGCGCCGGTTTATTAGTAAAACCAAAGTGGGGATGGCGCGATCCGGGCGTGGTAAAAGTCAGAACACTGATGATCCCGGCGCTGTTTGGTGTATCGGTAGGGCAGATTAATTTGCTGCTCGATACGTTTATTGCCAGCTTTCTGGTCACCGGGTCGATAAGCTGGCTGTACTATTCTGACCGTTTATTAGAGTTTCCGTTGGGATTATTTGGCATTGCCATCGCCACCGTCATCTTACCCACACTGTCGCGCAATCATGTCGGGAAAGACGAACTGGGATTTTCCGGCAACATGGACTGGGCGGTCCGCATGGTAAGCTTACTGGGGATCCCGGCGGCGGCGGGCCTTGGATTTCTGGCAGAGCCGATCCTCTCGGTAATATTTCAGCGTGGTGCTTTCACAGCTGAAACCGCGCGCATGGCCTCATACAGTTTAATGGCTTATGCATTTGGCCTGCTGAGCTTTATGTTGGTAAAGGTGCTGGCGCCCGGCTATTACTCGCGCCAGGATACTAAAACTCCGGTTAAGATTGGTATTTGGTGTATGGCGGCCAACATGGTGTTTAACCTTATCTTCGCTATCCCTTATGGCTATGTTGGTCTGGCGATAGCCACCAGTTTGTCTGCCACGCTGAATGCCGTTTTGTTGTATATCGGATTAAGCCGACAAAATGTCTACACCGTGAGTCGCCTGACCCTGGGATTCGTTGCTCGCGTGATGTTTTCCACCTGTGCCATGGTAGCCGCTATATTGTGGATGCAGCAGGGCGTCGACTTTACCGACCTGGCTTTGCGCGACAAAATCGAGTCTCTTACGTTAACCATTTTGCTGGCCGTTGCCGTGTTTGGTGGTTGCCTGTTTAGTTTTGGTATTCGCGTGCGTCATTTCAAATCCAAGGCCTTTTAGCGATTGGTATTGCTGGCCGGGTAGTTTATAATCGCCGGCTTTGTAGCATATTCATCTCAACAAAAAGGTTGCTGTAAAACGTGGAGCTAATCCGGGGCCTTAACAATTTAAAAGATCATCATCACGGCTGTGTACTGACCATCGGAAAATTTGATGGTGTTCATCTGGGGCATCAGGCTGTGCTGGCCAATGTTATTGAACAAGCCCGCAGGCTGTCTTTGCCTGCCACGGTGATGGTGTTTGAACCGCATCCGGAAGAAGTTTTTACGCCGGAGACGGCGCCTGCCCGAATCAGCCCGCTGGCCGAAAAATATCAGCTACTTAAAGCGCAGGGGGTAGACCGCCTGCTGTGCGTACGTTTCAATGCACAATTTGCTGCTCAGTCGCCGGATGAGTTTATAGAGCACCTGCTGGTCGACAAACTGGGGGTGAAATTTCTGGTGGTGGGCGATGATTTTCGCTTTGGCAAAGGCCGTCAGGGCGATTTTGCCCGACTCGAACAGGCCGGGCAGCAATTTGATTTTGAGGTGGTCAGCACCCAAAGTTACCGCATGGAAGATTGCCGGATAAGCTCTACTGCCGTTCGCGAAGCACTGGCAGAGGGAAATTTCAGTCTGGCTCACAGCATGCTTGGCCGTTCGTTTTTTATTTCCGGCCGGGTGATCCACGGCGAGAAAAAAGGGCGCACAATAGGTTTTCCTACCGCCAATGTGTTGCTTAACCGCTGCCAGACACCCATTACCGGTGTGTTTGCAGTAAAGCTGAATGTCGATGGCACGCTCTACACCGGTGTAGCCAATATAGGCTCAAGACCCACGGTAAACGGCCAGCGTAAGCAACTGGAAGTGCATATTTTTGACTTTACCGGTTCCATTTATGGACAGCATATTACGGTAGTTCCGGTGGCCAAAATCAGAGATGAACAGCGCTTCAGCAGCCTTGAGGCACTTCGTGAGCAAATTGCTCTCGATGTTGCCAAAGCAAAACAAATTTTAACGAATAACGACGACCTGGTGCAGGTCTGAACCCGGGATAACTCCCGATAACGTGGACGGATAGAACAATAGCTATGAGTGATTACAAAGCCACATTGAATTTGCCGGAAACCGCCTTCCCAATGCGAGGGAACCTGGCGCAACGCGAACCGCAAATGTTGAAAAGCTGGGAAAAAGACGGCTTGTATCAACAGATTCGCCAGGCCAAAGCCGGCAAAACGCCTTTTGTATTGCATGACGGCCCTCCTTACGCCAACGGCAACATTCACATTGGCCATGCCGTTAACAAGATCCTCAAAGACATTATTGTTAAGTCCAAAACCTTAGCTGATTTTGATGCGCCTTATGTGCCTGGCTGGGATTGCCACGGTCTGCCTATCGAACTGATGGTAGAAAAGAAAGTCGGCAAGCCGGGTAAAAAAGTCACCGCAGCAGAGTTTCGTCAGAAATGCCGTGATTATGCGCAAAAGCAAATCGACGGTCAGATGACCGATTTTAAACGCCTGGGTATTCTGGGTGAGTGGGCGAAGCCTTACAAAACCATGGATTTTGATTCAGAGGCGAATATCGTTCGCGCGCTGGGTAAAATCATTGACGCCGGCCATCTGGAAAAAGGCTTTAAGCCGGTTCACTGGTGTACCGACTGTGGTTCTGCATTAGCCGAAGCCGAAGTGGAATACAAAGACAAAATGTCACCGGCCATCGACGTTAAATTCCCGCTGGCAGATGTTGAAACGTTTGCCTCTGCGTTTGGCCTGAGTAGCGACGAGCTGACCGCGCATAAAGCCGGCGTAGTGATCTGGACAACCACACCATGGACCTTACCAGCCAACCTGGCGGTAAGCTTACATCCGGAGTTAGAATATTCACTGGTTGAATTTGGCGACGATGCCCAGTGGCTGATGCTGGCGACCGATCTGGTAGAAAGCTGCATGCAGCGCTATGGTGTAGAAGAATATAAAACCGTGGCGACCTGTTTAGGTCAGGCACTGGATAAAGCTAAATTACAGCATCCGTTCCTCGATAAAACATCGCTAATCGTATTGGGTGATCACGTCACTACCGATGCCGGTACCGGTTGTGTTCATACCGCGCCAGCTCACGGTGTGGACGACTTTAACGTATGTAAGCACTATGATATCGAAGTATATAACCCGGTAGGTAACAACGGTGTTTACCTTGAAAACACGCCACTGTTTGCCGGTATGCATGTATTTAAAGCCAATCAGCCAATTATCGATACCCTGGCTGAAAGTGGCAATCTGGTGCTGAATGTTAACTTCGAGCACAGCTACCCCCATTGCTGGCGCCACAAAACGCCGATTATCTTTCGCGCCACGCCGCAGTGGTTTATCAGTATGGATAAGCTGGGTCTGCGTGAGCAGTCGCTGGAACAAATCCGCAGCACTGAGTGGATCCCGGAGTGGGGTGAAAACCGCATTACCAAGATGGTTGAAGGCCGTCCCGACTGGTGTATTTCACGTCAGCGAACCTGGGGTGTGCCTATCCCGCTGTATATCCACAAAGTCAGCGGCGAGTTACACCCGGAAACGGCCAACCTGATTGAAAAGGTGGCGGCAGAAATTGAGAAAACCGGCATTCAGGCCTGGTGGGATATCGACGATGCTGCACTGTTAGGCAGCGATGCCGACCAGTACGATAAAGTTACCGATACGCTGGACGTCTGGTTTGATTCTGGTGTTACCCACTTCTTCGTGGTGGACTGCCGTGACGATATCCCGGCTAAAGCGGATCTATATCTGGAAGGGTCCGATCAGCATCGTGGCTGGTTTATGTCGTCACTGATGACCTCTACCGCTATGCACGGTCATGCGCCTTACCGTCAGGTACTCACCCACGGCTTTACGGTTGACGCTCAGGGCAAGAAAATGTCCAAGTCGCTGGGTAACGTGGTAGCGCCGCAGGAAGTCACCAACAAACTGGGCGCCGATATTCTGCGCCTGTGGGTCGCCTCAACAGACTACCGCGGTGAAATTGCGGTATCTGATGAAATCCTTAAGCGTGCGGCCGACAACTATCGTCGTCTGCGTAATACTGCGCGCTTCTTACTGGCTAACCTCAATGGCTTTAACCCTGAGACCGATGCAGTACCAGAAGCCGAGATGGTTGCACTGGATCGCTGGGTTGTGTCACGGGCCAAGCAATTGCAGGCCGAAATCATCGCCGATTACGAAAAATACGACATGCTGCTGGTATCCCAGAAACTGTCTCACTTCTGCTCTATAGAGCTGGGCAGTTTCTATCTGGATATCATCAAGGATCGCCAGTACACCGCAAAAGCCGACAGCGTTGCACGTCGTTCATGCCAGACTGCGCTGTATCACATTGTTGAGGCGCTGGTACGCTGGATGGCACCAATCACCAGTTTTACGGCGCAGGAAATCTGGCAGGAACTGCCAGGCGACAGAGCGAAATTTGTGTTTACCGAAACCTGGTACCAGGGCTTTAATGACTTTGGTCAGGATGACACCTTTAACGACGCTTACTGGAAACAGGTAATGGCGGTTAAAGACGCGGTAAACCAGGCACTGGAACAGGCGCGTAAAGCACAGCTGCTGGGCGGTTCACTGGAAGCCTCTGTAACCCTGTATGCCGACGATACGCTTAAGAGCCAACTGGAACAGCTGGACGATGAACTGCGCTTTGTACTGCTGACCTCAGGAGTGCAAGTGGCGGCACTGGCCGATAAACCGGCGGATGCTAGCGCAACCGAACTGGAAGGGCTGTTTGTAAGCGTAGCGAAAAGCAGCGGTGAGAAGTGTGCGCGCTGCTGGCACGTACGCGACGATGTGGGCTCTCACAGTGAGCACCCTGAGCTTTGCGGCCGCTGCGTAACTAACGTGGATGGTGACGGAGAAACGCGCCACTATGCCTAAGTTTATTAGCGAAAGCGGCCTGCGCTTTTTATGGATAAGCGTGATCACGGTAGTGCTGGATCTCTGGAGTAAGTACGCCGTGATGGACAGCATGGCATTGTATGAGTCGGTCCAGCTGGCGCCGTTTTTCAACTTCACTTATGTGCATAATTACGGTGCCGCGTTTAGCTTTCTGCATGACTCAGGCGGCTGGCAGCGGTGGTTTTTTACTGCCATTGCGGTAGCCGTTTGTAGCGTGATCCTGTGGTGGCTCAAGCAAACGCCTAAACAACAAAAGCTGCTGCCGGTAGCCTTTAGTTTTATTCTGGGCGGCGCACTGGGTAACGTGTACGACCGGATTGTGCATGGTTATGTCATCGATTTTCTGGATTTCTACGTAAATGACTGGCACTGGCCAGCATTTAACCTGGCCGACAGCGCTATCTTTATTGGCGCTGCCCTGCTTATCTGGGACATGCTAACCAGCAAAGAAGACAACACATCAACCAGTAGCGCAAACTAACCTGAACGTAGAGAGAGTGACCGTGAGCGAAACATCAAAAGTGATTGGCGATAAAAGCCAGGTTATTATGCACTTTGACCTTAAACTGGCCGACGGTTCAGCCGCCGACAGTACCCGTGTAAACAAAAAGCCAGCCAAGCTGGTGATGGGCGATGGCAGCTTAACGCCTAATTTTGAAGCTTGTTTATTGGGACTGTCAGCTGGCGATAAAAAATCCTTCGAGCTGGCACCGGAAGACGCTTTTGGCCAGCCAAACCCGGATAACGTGCACCACATGGATAAAAGCCGTTTTGCCGCCGATATGACTCTAGAAGAAGGGATGATTATGGCCTTTGCCCAACCCGATGGCAGTGAAGTACCGGGGATCATTCGCAGCATCGCCGGTACCTCCGTAACCGTGGACTTTAATCATCCGCTGGCTGGACAAACCGTGATCTTTGATGTTGAAATCATCGATGTTATCAACGCTTAGACTTGAGTAAGGGCGTACCATGCAAATTCATTTAGCTAATCCCCGTGGCTTTTGTGCCGGTGTAGACCGCGCCATTACCATTGTTGAACGGGCACTGGAAATTTTTCAGCCACCTATCTATGTTCGCCACGAAGTGGTGCATAACAAGTTTGTGGTAGATGGACTGAAAGAGCGCGGCGCTATTTTTGTGGATGAGCTGGATGAAGTACCAGACGATAACATCGTCATTTTTTCTGCCCACGGCGTCTCGCAGGCCGTGCGCAAAGAAGCCGAACGTCGTGGCCTGAAAGTATTCGACGCTACCTGTCCACTGGTTACCAAGGTTCACCTTGAAGTCACCCGCGCCAGCCGCCGGGGCACCGAATGTATTTTGATTGGCCACGCCGGGCATCCGGAAGTGGAAGGCACCATGGGGCAGTACGATAACCCTGAAGGCGGTATCTACCTGGTGGAGTCCAGTGACGATGTACAAACGCTGGAAGTAAAAAACCCCAATGCACTTTATTATTGCAGTCAGACTACGTTATCGGTTGATGATACCGCCGACGTGATCGACGCCTTGCGTGAACGTTTTCCGGCCATTGAAGGGCCGCGTAAAGATGATATTTGTTATGCCACGCAAAATCGCCAGGATGCCGTGCGCGAGCTGGCTCAGGATTGCCAGGTGTTGCTGGTGGTGGGCGCGCAAAACAGCTCTAACTCAAATCGTTTACGCGAGCTGGCGGGCAAAATGGGTGCACAGGCACATCTGATCGCCGATGAGAACTGTATCCAGCGCGAGTGGCTCGATGGCGTTGAGCATATCGGTGTTACCGCTGGCGCATCAGCGCCTGAGGTACTGGTTAAACGGGTTATTCAGCGTTTACTCGACTGGGGAGCAGTAAAAGCCAGCGAACGTAGCGGTCGTGAGGAAAGTATTGAGTTTGCCGTGCCCAAAGAACTGCGGGTTAAACAGGTAAGCTAAAACAATTCCCGTCTTATGCTCGCAGCAGCGTCTTGCTTGCGAGCACTTCCCTGAATCGTGTTACCAGCAGTTGGCTGGGGTGCGATTCATTGACTCGTCGAGTGTCAGGGTTGTGCAACCCGTATCATTAGTCTGACTTCCTTTTGCTGTTGCGGTCAGCGTAAACGTGGTGGCACTAACGTTACTTACACTGAAAGTGTAAAAATCCGATGCCGGAATGCCGATATCCGCTGCGGCGCCGTAGGTAATGTTTTGCAGCCTGTAGTTTTCCTGGCTCATATGCATTTGCATCAGTGCTGTTTGAGCATCTCCCCGTCTGGATTCCCTTACCTGGCCCTGATATGCCGGCAGAGCAATCGCAGCCAGAATACCCATTATCACAACGGCAATCATCAGCTCTATCAGCGTAAATCCTGTTGTTTTCATCAGATAGTTGTTCCCTGTAAAGCCAGTTGATTCATCGTAACCTGATACTCCAAATTTACGCCCTATCAGTCAACTGAACGCACGTACGGCTCTTATCCTAAAGCCACTGTTTGGTTGGCGACTATCTAACAACTATCTAACAACCATTCTTAAGACCAGCAGAAACAAGCTAAAGCAGTATGCATAATGTGTCATCAGACGAGACACAGAAAGCTGCTTCTGTGAGTAGTTCAGTGTGCGATGAGTACAACAGAGAGATTTATTGCGAAATGAATGTTAGATACCAGGGCGGGTACAGCTTAATTGAAATTATGATTGCCATGACGTTGGCTGTTGGTTCTTTGGCCGCTGTGTCGTCGCTGGTGGGTTATGGAGTGGGAGTTAACGGCAATTTACTTAACAGTGCCAGGCTTAATGAAGAATTAGGCAACGTTTATGCGCTCATCATCGCAGATTTACGAAGAACTGGTTTTTCTGGAAACACCAAGGCTATGGTTTCTCAGCCGGATGCTAATCCCTCGCCATTTAATCAATCTATCTCTATCAGCGAGTATCCCGGTGAAACGGCACAAAGCTGCGTATTGTTTAGCTACGACAGTAACGACAATGGCACACTAGACCTGGCCTCACCCAATGAGAACTTCGGTTACCGACTCCTTGATGGCACGGTAGAAATTCGACGTAACTCTCTTGATTGCACCAGTAATGGTTGGGAAGACTTAACCGACAGCAGCGTAGTCAAGGTTACTTCACTTAGGTTTGCCATTAACCAAACGGTTCAACAGGGGATTACCAGCACATCAGTTACCATTTTTCTTAGCGGAGAGTTATCGGCTAACGATAAATTGTCAAAGGTGTATCAAACCGTTGTGGTGGTGAGAAACCATGAAAGCTAAAACGACTATATTATCCACACAAAGAGGGGCAATAGTCCTGACTTCGGTGGTTTTATTGCTCACCATGGCGGCACTGGTGACCTTATATACCGGTCAGGTTAAGTCCTTTGAGAACCAAATTACTTTAAATGAACAAAATCGTCTTCTGGCATTTAACAGTGCCGAGGCCGGACTTATGAAAGCTCTGGGGGTTCTGTCTATAGAGCCTTACTGGGATGGTGCTCAGTTTACCGGTAGCTTGCCAGGGCAGGGCAGGTTTACCACTACGGGGAGTTGGGACGAAATACTCCGCGAATCCGCTACGCAGCGCTTAATGACATTAGAGTCTGTCGGGCAGTCGCCTGACCGGTTGTCCATTGTAACCGTTACAGAGCAGGCATTGATTTACCCTCTGGTGGCGAATCTACCGGATGCTCCACTTGTCGTGGCCGGAGGGATAGCTGCGGGAGGCGCCTTTGAGGTAGTTGCTAATCCTGATGGTGGTGGGGCAGGAGTGCCCTTGTCTGTCTGGAGCGATTTGGATGTGGATTTGCTCAACGGAAGCACTAAAACCTGTAGCCAGCAGTCCTTTGCTGAAGGTAACTGCAGTAACAGCCCATATTCTCAAACCGGTATTCAGGGGCCTGACATTCTGAATAACGATGTTAATTTTCCGGACGATTTACTCGAGTATATTTTTAATGTACCGGCGAGTCAGTGGACATTATTGCGCAATGAAGCTGACGAAGTGTTATCGACTTGTACGTCGTTGGGGGCGGCAACATCGGGATTTATCTGGGTCGAGGGTCATTGTTACATCACTGCGAATACTCTGGTGGGCAATAATACCAACCCTGTAATACTCATTGTCGCCGACGGTGACTTAACGATTAACAGTGGCTCCATGATTACCGGGCTGGTGTTTTCGTTCAGAAAACCCACTACCACGAGTAATTACGATATTTATATGACCGGTGGTGCCAGAGTAATTGGTGGAGTGATAGCGAATCACATTTTAGGTCACGCTAACGGCTATTACCACTCAACTTATCACCGGGACGTCTTAACGCGGCTACAACAGCATAGTTCGTTTCAACGCCTGGCCAGAGTGCCCGGCAGCTGGCGGGATTATTAGGAGGTTTTATGCAGGTTCGCGGCTTCTCACTGGTTGAAGTGTTAATTGCCTCACTAATTATTATGCTCGGCGTAAGTGGGGTGGTGTCATTGCAGTCTGCATACATGCGTAGTGATGCGCAGACCAGTAATCGGCATGCAGCTTTGCGGTTAGCTCAGAATAAGTTTGATGATCTGCGACAATTCGAAGCTATTGAAAGTGCTGCGGGAATTATTGCCTATAATGATATAGCTGATAATGCCGGTGGTACGATTACACCCGGCCAGGTAGATGTAACGCTCGGCACCGATGGAAAATTCCATTCATTTTACCGTAACTGGCAAGTTGAGGATAAATATTTTAGCGATACCACCGGTGATGGTGTTGCCGATACCTGGATGGACAGAGTAACCCTGCTTGGAAGAGGCTTGCCATTACCCCCGTTCCCGGCGCAAAAACAAGTGACGGTAACAGTTGAATGGGTTGATACCAAAGGCAACACCATGACGATTGCAGTGGATGGGAATATAGCACCAGTATCGTTAGCGCACAGTTTTCACGCCGTCAATGAGTCTGATAACGTTAAAGCGCAGCCTCAGGTGCCTTTTACGCCCGGTTCCGCACCAGACGTCATATCATACAACCTCGGCAATAATCAGCAGGTGGAAGCCAGCAAACCGTTACCTGAGAGTATTAATCAAGGCAATAACCATCTGGTTGAACTGTCTTCTTATCGCTATGTATCCAGCGGCCAAAAGCATAAATTGGTCAAACAACAGGATTTTTTGACCCTTAGCTGTAAATGCAAACTGGCTGGTAGCGGGAATGGTTATACCCCGGCAATGACGGTACTTAAAGGAGATGAGTTGGTAGATTTGCCAGGTTATCCTGAGGTAAAAGACACCGGTGTGGTGGCCGATAATCAGCAACCTGCACGGTGCGATGTTTGTTGTCGGGACCATCATGACAATATGAATATGGTTGCCAGTGAAGCTTACTATCGCCTGGAAGGGGGCTTACCTCACAGTCATTATGACTCAGTTGGAGGCGGAAACTTCACTAAAGCCACCCAGATAGGCGACCCGTATATCGAAAATTGTCGATTTAAACGGATTAACGGCTTCTATGAGCTTTCCCCCGACTGGCAACTTGTCGATATCATCGCATTTGAAGCGTCCTTTTTGGACACTCAAACGGCACTGGACGATTATCGGAAATATATTACTGGGCTCATAGCCAGCAGAATTAGCAATTTACCTGTTTCATCCAGCCTGGCGAGTCGTGCATTACAGGTACCGCCTGGCGATTATCAACTGATTGCCAGAGGGATTTATCTGGATAGGATGACAAGCTCCCACCTTGCCACGGTGCAAGCAAAACTGGCGGCAAATGACCCGCTATGGCAGCAGATAGTACCTTTTTATGACATCAATCTTACCCTGTTGGCCAGCTGGCACGCAGATAACCCGGTTATTGCAACAGTCACTAGCGAAACGATGGAAACCGTTATCGATCCGGTGAATCACTACTACAGTACTTACAGCCGTGGTCGGGTAACGGGTATCGTTGATGGCGTTACGAATATCAACGTGGGTAGCTACGCTGGCAATGCCGGGATTACCGGTACTCTGCCTTTATCTCCTGATGAGTATTCTCAGCTTTTTGCAGACCATATCCAGGTCCAGGTTGATAGCAGCGCAAGTGCGCCATGAATCAGCATTCAGGGTAGGGCGGAATAGCTTGAGTCAGCGAACAAATCCTAACCCTGCCGGTATTGCTCACGATGACTTTGAAATCCTGCTCGGCATTAGTCAGCGTAACTGAGCCTGCATATCCCTGCGCAAGCCCCCGGGGAGGTGAAAAGCGTGACTGGTTGTTATTGGCAAATGTAGAAGCCGCTAGTTCTACAAATCGAAATTCGTCATATGAGGTCACTTTTTCGACGCCATCAATCGTGCAACTTCGAGGGCTTTGGCAGTCACAGGTCGTCTGGTCGGTAATACCTATGCACCAGTACTGACCATCGACAATATCTATCTGAATATCCTGTTGCCTGGCGACTGCCTGATGCCGTGCAGCCTGTATCTGAAAATATACCAACTGAACAGCCCCTTTTAACTCTACAGCTTTTAACATTGCACTGAAACTTTGCACACTCTGGCTGGCAATGATTGCCGTGATTGCTACGATTATGAGTAATTGAATTAGTGAAAATCCGTGGGCCCGAGCACTCATTTTTCATTCCTTTCAATTAATTGGCGCGAGATAACAGTGTATCTTGCTCGCTTTGACTGGTGACCTGAACTGAAGCAGGTAAATTGGAGTACGCCAGGGAATAGTTAAGATTTGTTATTGCAGCTAATACCTATTACCCATCTCATGTAACCAAAATAACGGAAAACTAACCGGCAGTTGGTTAGTATAGAGTCATATGGTAGGAGTCAATGATGCGCATGCCCTCGCAAAAATTATATAGTCTGCAAAAAGTCGCCGGTGTCGGTATGATCGAGATCCTGGTTAGCTTGTTTGTGCTGACGATTGGTTTGCTGGGCGTGGCATCCCTGCAGTTTACCGGCACTTTTAACAATGTGCAGGCTGCCAGCCGAAGTCAGGCGGAACTGGTTGCCCGCTATGTCTCTGAACAGATGGTCAGTGCTGCGCAACCGGCTGAGTCCGACGATGGCTGGGAAATCGATGATGCCTTCTTCAATACAGACTTCTTCAACTTTGAAACCCTTACCTGCAACGACAGTAATCTTTATCAGTGTTACTGCCTGACATTACCAGCAACGGTGCCAAATTGCAGAACCGGGAATTGTACCAGTGCAGAAATAGCAGAATACAGCGGCTGGGAAGCCAGTTGCCAGGCGGTTGGTAGTAATCCGAATATGCGTATCAGCGTGAGCTGTAATGACCGTAACAATGGTGACGCTAAAGCTTGTACGAGTGGTTCATTGATAAATATTGCCGTGAGCTGGCCGGTTAAGAGTGATCAGCAGGCAACGGTGGCTAATGACAGTCGGTGTACCTTTAACTCAGACTCAAACCGAGCCTGTGTTATCAAAGAGGTTACCCTGTGAAGCAGCAGTCTGGCTTTTCCCTCATCGAATTAATGATAAGTCTGGTATTAGGACTTATTATTTTATCGGGCGTGATACAGGTATTTGTTAGTACCAGAGCAACAAATTCACTGAACCAGGCAATTGCAGAAGTTCAGGAGTATGGGCGATACATCACTTTGAGACTCCAGGACGAGCTGCGTGAAGTTGGTCGTTACGACTTGAATACAACCGATATCGAAGATTCAACGGATCTGGTGCTGGAGTCCAGTTTTGTTTTGCGTCAGCCCGTGGCTATCGCCAATGATTATCCGGCTATGGCGACGCTGGGTAGTACTGAGGCGGCAGGAAGTGAAAGTGATGGACTGGTGGTCAACTTGTTAGCTGAACAGGATTGTACAGGCAACCCGTTTGGTACCAATGCCACAGAGCATCTGCATATTGTAAACCATTATTTTGTTGAGAACGGCCAGCTAAAATGTATCGGCTATAACGGGCGTTATTTGCGAGGATTTAGTGGCAACCCCACACCCAGCGCAGAAGTTGTATTGCTCGATGGCGTAGATAACATGCAAGTTGAATACGGGTTATCAGCAGATGTTACAGACAATGATAGTCGGGTAGTGACCTATGTGGATGCCAGCGAACTCGGCAATGCTCGCCTGGCAAACCAGCAAGTCGTAGCAATCCGCCTGGCTTTATTACTTAAAAGCGCACCTATTAATCTGCAAAATATCGCTAACGAAAAGGTCAGGTTACTTTCTGAGGCCCCGGTGACTTTGGACCAGCAGCATTATTATCAGGTGTTTACGGTTTCAGTCGCACTACGAAATAGTCTTAATTATGTGGGGAGTGCCGTGTTATGAAACAGCAACAACAGGGCATGGTGCTGGTATTCGCGCTGATCATGCTGCTTTGCGTAACCCTGCTTGGGGTTGCGGCGGTCAGCACCAGCTTGTCTCAAACTAAGATGGCCAACTCTGTGCAGGCGCAGGGGCTCACCTTTGATGCCGCAGAAGCGGCAATTGCTGGCGTAGTGTTTGAATCTGAGGACCAGATTGTATTGTCCGACGTAAACCTGGATGACCCCCTCACAGCGGCGCGTCAGGGGCTCACGTTTGACCCGCAAACCGATACGCTTGAGTGTGTTAATGATACCGATTGGATCAATCGACAACTGACTAGCGGCGGCTTAAAAAAAGGTCAGCAAAATACTGCTACCGGCAATTTTCATACTCAACCTGATGTAACCAGTTGGTCACGCACCGCGTTTGTGCAGGAAAAGCCTTGTCGGGGCTCCAGTAATGTTATTGGCAGCGGTGGATTACGCTGCCACGTTTTTGTCGTGCGCGGATGTGGACAGATTGATGGTAAACGAACTATCACCGCGAATTCACTGACAGTTGCCGTATTTGGTCCTTCATCGGAGGCACAATAATGAAACGAGTATCACCAGCCTGGTTAGCCAGCCTTTTTTTATGTGCCGTAGCACAACATGCTACCGGCGATGACCTGGATATCTTTCTTGGGACGTCCAATGCCGCGCAAACTTATAATCCTAATGTGCTGTTTATCATGGATACCTCCGGCAGTATGGGAAGCAAGGATGGTGGTTCCGAGTCGCGAATGTTACGGGTACAAAATGCTCTGAAAGATGCCCTGGCTTCGGCCACCAATATCAACGCAGGTTTGATGAGGTTTTCCGACCACGGCGGACCTATATTGTACCCTACAACGAATATTGACCAATCCATTGATGCCCAGTTAAGTAGCTCAACCAATGCGTCTGCCAATGATGGCTACGAAATATCATCATCGGTATATACCAATACAGATGAAATCATCCTTAGCTTTTCCACATCGCCGGTTACCTCAGCTTTTCGCTTTGAAGACCTCAATATTCCCCGCGGCGCCACCATTACTTCAGCGTACCTTAAATTTACTTCTGCCCAGTACAATATTGCTAGTACCAATATCACTATTGCCGGTGAATTAACCGGTGACAGTTCGGCGCTCACCAGTGCCAGCGGTTCCATAAGCGGCAAAATGCAAACTGCTGCAGTGGTTGACTGGAGTGTGGATAACGATTTTCCTTCAGACGGAAACGACGTTAGCTCGCCGGATATTACGCCGGTCATTCAGGAAATCATTGATCAAAGTAGCTGGTGTGGCAACAATGCACTGACCGTGTTGATCAACGGTGAGGGTACAAGTACCTCAAGTAACCGTCGTGTCATGGCCTATGATGATGGTACCGGTACCGCTCCGCAATTGGTTATCTCTTACGATCAAACTTCGGCTACCGGTTGTGTAGCAGGGGAAGCTCAGTATCAGATTGCTGATTCCTATGACAACGTGGAAGAAGCCACTAATGGCTGGGAATCTACTGGTCGTGAGCTGACGTTTCGGGATAGCTCAAATAGCTATATTGGTTTACGTTTCACTGATGTCAATATTCCTCAGGGCGCGACTGTGACCAATGCGTACTTGGAATTTACCGCTTACGATACGGACACCAGAAATGGTGCCACCATGCTTATCAGAGGAATAGATCAGGACAACGTTAGTAATTTCAGATACCACAGCCGCAATGATCTGCGGAATATTGCTAAAACTGGCGGTGTCACCTGGAGTATTCCCGACTTCAGGCGTAACAGGACGTATCAGACCGGTGATCTGAGTAGCATAATCAATGGCATTGTTGGCCGCAGTGGCTGGCAGGCAGGCAACGCTTTGGGATTCGTACTGAGTGATTTTGACGAATTACGTGGTGCCTATTCATACAGTGGTAAACCTTCGCGGGCGCCCAGGCTTTATATCGAATTTAATGGTAATGCTACGGCGGGTAACAGTCTTTCAGTCAGAGATTTATTAATCAGTCAGGTCGATGACCTGTCGGCAAATGGTCTAACGCCCATCGTTGATACACTTTATGAGGCGGCTTTGTATTATGGCGGCCGGCAGGTGGACTATGGTTTAACCCGGGGCAACTCATCAGTTTCTTACAGTGTGCGTCGCAGTACCCGCGTTAGTCACCGCGATTCTTACACGGGAGCTGATTCGGTGCTTCCATATGGCTGCGATCCGGAAAACCTCAGTGATTACGATTGTATCAACGAATATATACCCAGTGGTGCACAGTACATCAGCCCGGTGACAGATTTGCAGTGTCAGACCAATAATCATATTGTGCTGCTCTCAGATGGTGAAGCCAATAACAACCACAGTGCCGCGAAGATTCAGGCATTACTTAACAGTAATTGCCAAAGCTCGTCCTCTGGTGAATATTGTGGATTGGACTTGGTTACAAATATCAGCAAATCGGCAACCTCCGTCATTGGCCCGAAAGTCACCACGCATACTATTGGCTTCGCGGCAAACAACAATGCAAACAACTTTTTGTATCGATTGGCATTGCAAAGCGGCGGCGGCTTTTATACTGCAAATAACTCCACCGATTTGCTAAATGCCTTCGAGACTATATTAAGGGCCGTTAAAGATGTTAATGCGACCTTCGTTTCTCCCGGGGTAGCGGTAAACCAGCTAAACCGCCTGACTCACCAGGATGAGCTTTACTATGCGCTGTTTAAACCGGCTGAGGGTACCTTATGGCCGGGAAATTTGAAAAAATATCGGATTTCCGGCGATACGGTATATGACCAAAATGGCCTGGCTGCCATTGATACCAATACTGGTTTCTTTGCCGATAGCTCACACAGTTACTGGTCGCTGTTTCAGGACGGCGCAGATGTTCGCGAGGGGGGCGCAGCCTCACTGTTACCATTAACCCGAAATGTCTACTTCTTTGATGGCCCGGGTAGCATCGTATCGGGTGCTAATCAGGTGCATGAAAATAACAGTGCAATTACTACTGCTACCATGGACACCGATGGTGAAGCCGATCCGCAGGGGCTGCGTGAGATACTGCTCAAATGGACGCGAGGCGTAGACATCAAAGACTATGATGGCGATGGAAATATCACCGAATCCCGTTTGCAAATGGGTGACCCTATCCACTCGCAACCAGTGATTGTTAATTATGGCAATAATGATTCAGTGATATTTATTGCTACCAACCACGGTTTCCTGCATGCCTTTGATGCAGAAACCGGTACTGAATATTATTCAGTTACGCCTAAATCCCTGCTATCCAATATCAAGGACTTTTATCAGGATAACTCCAGCTATCGTCATATTTATGGTTTGGATGGTCACATGGTGTTGCGAGAGTTTAATAATAAAAAATATCTGTATGTAGGTATGCGCCGCGGTGGTCGCGATTATTACGTATTCGATATCACTAGCAAAACATCTCCTTCTTTGGTGTTTAAAATAGAAGGCGGCAGCACCGGGCTGGATAAACTTGGGCAAACCTGGTCACGACCGATCATTACCAAAATGAATATGGGCGGAACATCCTATAACGTAATGATAGTCGGTGGCGGCTATGATGAAACCCAGGACACCAACCAGGTTAAAACAGCGGATGCAATAGGCAATGCCGTGATGATCTTTAATGCTGATACCGGTGCGTTATTATGGCAAGCGTCTGACACTGGTGCTGACCTGAACCTGAGTGAAATGCAATACTCTATCCCTGGCCATGTTGCAGCCATTGACCGTGACAGTGATGGCTTTGCGGACCACTTATACGCTACGGATATGGGAGGCCAGATATTCCGATTTGATGTTTATAACGGCGAATCTGGCAGCGACTTCATTAAAGGTCAGCGCATTGCAGATTTAGCTGGCACGGGGAATTCTGACAACCGCCATTTCTACTATGGAGTGGATGTAGCTGAAGTGGCGCTTGGTAGCAGTAACTTTTACGCCGTAGTGGTTGGCAGTGGCTGGCGGGCCAATCCGCTGGATAATGTGGTCAACGATCGATTTTACATGATTAAGGATACCGGTGTATTCACGCCTGATACCAATGGCGACTTTACTTTTCCGACTACGATCACCGAAAACGATTTGTTTGATGCCACCAGTCATAGTCTGACCCACAGTAATGATTCAACCAGAGAACTAGCTATCACGGAGTATAAGAGTAAACAGGGATGGTTCTTAAAAATGCAAACTTCCGGCGAAAAAATTCTCTCTTCGCCGGTTATTGTTAATTACAAGGTCTTCTTTACCAGTTACGTGCCTGCGTCGAGCAGCACCAGCGCCTGTGCACCTCCGGCGGGGAACAGCCGGGCATATCTGGTAAACCTTGTTGATGGTAATGCGGTGGGCGATCTGAATGGTGATGACGAATTGGGTGAAGATGATCGCTTTGCAACGTTGACGCAAACCGGTATTGCCCCTGATACTAAGATCCTCATAGAGGATGCTACCAATCCTACAATCTGCCTGGGTACCGAATGTGTATCGGCGGTAGTACCCGTGGATGAAGATGGTAATCCGGAGGCCTGTGCTTCAGACTTTGAATGCCTGAGTCAGAATATATTTGGCCGCTATCAGCGGGTAATGCGTGGTAGCTGGTCAACCGAAGTGGAGCAATAATAGTTATGACCAAACCATCAGGGTTTACTTTAATCGAAGTTATGATCGCGGTGGTCATTGTAGGTATTATCGCCGCAGTGGGATACCCGTCGTACCAGTCAATGATGATTAGTGCTAACCGCAGTACGGCTCAGGCTGACCTGATGGGTTTTGCCTCGGCAATGGAACGCCATTATGCAACAACTTTCAGTTATAACGGTGCGGCCACAGGTAGCGGTAACACCGGGTCGCCAGTGGTTTTTACGGCCTACTCACCATCTACTGAACCCGCAGCCAAGAAAAAGTACACGCTTACTATTCATGCCGTGAGTGCTGATGGTAATAGCTATGAACTACGCGCGGTGCCGGTAAGCGGCAGTCCACAGGCGGGTGATGGTACGTTGTATATATTCAGTGATGGGCGCAAAGCCTGGGATCAGAACAGTGATGGCAGTATTGGCCCCAGCGAATACTGCTGGTCCTGCTAATCGGGTTTAGCTGCAGGATAACGCAGCGCCGGCGTGATTTTCATTAATGCCGTCGTCATCAGAGTCCTGAGCGATGGCAATTTTACCGTAGCCATTGATAATCAGGCCAACCGCTTTATCGGCTTTACTGGTGTCATCGCAAATCGTAAACGTTGTGGTGTCATTAGCGCCGCCTCTTGCATCAAAAACAAGGGCTTGAGAGGGCGCTTTAATTTTAACACTGCTATGCAGCTTTTCAGTGGAGCTCAGTAAGGTTTCATTTGTGCCGCGTTCACCGTTGCCGTCCACATCATAAAAAGCCATGCTCGGGTAAGTCCAGTTACTGATACAATGCGTATAATCCGAAGAAGGGCACATAACCACCTCGGTTTGCTCTTCCATGGCTTTAAAGCGGGCAAGGCGGGCCAATGCGCTCAGTTCATTGATTTCTTTGGTCAGAATGGAATGGTTGATAAATCCGCGGGCGCCAGGCACTACCACGCCAGCAATAATACTTAGCACTGCAACGGTCACCATAAGTTCGACCAGTGTATAGCCTGAATGTCGCATAGAGAGCATCTTCATAGAGTTGATTCTAATTGTAGTTTATCGTACAACCAGAATTATTGTTTATGAAAATAAACACCTAAGTATCGCTGTACGGTTGATTCGACATCACAGTGCTGGTCAACATCAGCAGTTGATATAATGCCTGCTGACAACATGGCGTCTTTTAACGTAGACTGTATACAAGTAAAAGAGAACTCTGGATTATCTAATGGATAAACAAGCGGTTATTGAGGAAATGAAAGTTCTGCCAACGATTGATGTGGCGTACGAAGTTACCCGACGGGTAGGGTTTATTAAGCAACAGCTCAAGCAGTCGGGCATGAATGCCCTGGTGCTTGGCATCAGTGGCGGCATAGACTCCTGTACTCTGGGGCGACTGGCTCAGCTGGCTATCGATGAGCTCAATCAGGAGCATCATGAAAAGTACCAGTTTGTAGCAGTACGTTTGCCCTATAATGTTCAGGCTGACGAAGAAGATGCTCAGGCGTCGATCGATTTTATTAAGCCGACTCAGTCTATTGCAGTGAACGTGCAGCCAGGCGCAGATGCTATCCACCAGGAAACCTGTTCGGCATTAACCGCGGCGGGTTTGCTACCAGCCGATGAGAGCAAGCAGGACTTTGTCAAAGGTAATGTTAAAGCCCGTACCCGAATGGTTATACAGTATGAAATTGCCGGTATGGTTGATGGCCTGGTGCTGGGTACCGACCATTCTGCTGAAAATATTACCGGCTTTTATACCAAATACGGTGATGGAGCCTGTGATTTAGCGCCGCTGTTTGGCTTAAGTAAACGGCAGGTTCGGCAGGTCGCTGAGCATCTGGGCGCACCTGCAAAAATTATTCATAAGGCGCCAACCGCAGACCTCGAAACCCTGTCGCCACAGAAAGCCGACGAGCAGGCATTAGGTCTGACTTACGACCAGATTGATGATTTTCTCGAAAATAAACCGGTTGCAGCGGAAGTATCTGAAAAGTTACTGTATATTTATAAACGTACACAGCATAAACGTGTACCCATTCCTACTATTTACGATGAGTAAACGACGATGAAAAAAATTGAAGCAATCGTTAAGCCGTTTAAACTCGATGACGTTAGAGAAGCGCTTGCCGATGTGGGTATTGCCGGCATGACGGTAACCGAAGTGAAAGGCTTTGGGCGTCAGAAAGGCCATACCGAGCTGTACCGGGGAGCTGAATACCAGGTCGACTTTTTACCAAAAGTGAAAATCGAAATCGTACTTGATGATGAGCGGGTAGAGCTGGCCGTAGAAACTATTCTGAAGTCGGCTAAAACCGGCAAAATTGGTGACGGTAAAATCTTTATCTATTCTGTGGAAGAGGCGATTCGTATCCGTACCTCTGAACAGGGCGACGAAGCGATTTAATCCCGCGCTGATAATGACCAACAAAAAAGGAGTGCAATGGCACTCCTTTTTGCTTTATCCCTTTCAGGCTGTGTGGGCGATGCCTAGTGATTGCAGCCGCCTTTGCCGTGAACATGGCCGTGGGCCAGTTCATCTTCTGTGGGCTCACGAACATCGAGAACTTCCACTTCAAAAGACAAGGCGATACCTGCCAGCGGATGGTTGCCGTCGATAATCACTTCGTCATCGGTTTTCTCAATCACAATCACTGACTGCTCACCGGCATCGGTGGTAGCACGAAACTGCATGCCTGGCTCTACTTCCATACCTTCAAACATTGAAGCCGGCACAGCCTGCACCAGGTGATCAAGACGTTCACCATAGGCTTTTTCCGGAGCAACGGTAACATCAAACTTTTCACCGGCGGCTTTACCCTGCAGGGCCTCTTCAAGACCACTGATTAAAAAACGACTGCCAAGCAGTGCGGATAATGGCTCTCCACCGGTGGATGAATCAAGCTCGGTACCATCTTCGGTGCTTACGGTGTAGTGCAGGGTTACTACACTGTTTTGCGAAATCTGCATAATCTCTGCCTTTTCGGAGGTTGTAAAAAATAAAAATATACGCCGTGCGCCTTATTTAGAGCGTATACGGCAAGTCACAATGAATCAACTCCAATGCCGGATTAGTTGACAGTCTGAAGCTATCCTCGGGGGTGGTGTCATTATTAACCACGGCCAGTATCCAGGTTTCCTCACCCAGTACCGCCGCGCGCAGGATGGTGCCGCCTGAGCGCCAGTGCTCTCCAGCCTGCTTTTCCAGTTTGGCGGTGGCAATCTCATCACAAGCCTCTGGCAACTTAAATATCATTGCTGCCCGCTTGTTCCTGCCCAGATAACGGGTGCGGGCTACTACTTCCTGGCCCATATAGCAGCCCTTGTTAAAGTCGATAGCATCCAGCGCCTGCAGGTTCATCATTTGTGGAACGTACTGGTTGATCTGTTCTTCGCTGGTCAGTGCGGGGATACCGCTGGCAATATCCAGTGCTGTGGCTGCCGTTTCCTCAAAGAGAGGAAAATCAGCATTGCTCACCGCCTGTAAGAATGCCGGCGAAGCGTCTTTCTTCAGCGCAAGCAGAACAGTATCAGCGGGATAATCTAAAGTGATACAGAAGCCTGAGTCAGACTCGACCATGGCCATCGGGCTATCAGGTAACGCAGCGAAATTGCTTTCCAGTAACGCGGTGGGTTGCTTACCCTTTAGCAGGTAAAAATCAAAAGTTTCCGTTTCGGAAGCAATTTCAATCTTTGAAAACACGCCGTATTTTTTTAGTTGCTCCACCGAAGCGGCCACTGCGGTAGTACCTGCAATCAGATAAAGAGCTGCGGCGCCATTGGCCACCAGACTCACACTCCAGCTTTTGCCTTTAAAGTCACAGTGTGCGCTGCGGCGCACGGTTGCGTCAGCCATCTTATTGATATCAATGGTTAACTGACTGTGCAAAAAGGTTTTGGCATCATCGCCACTGACGCTCGCACAGGCCATCGACGGCAAAGTCACGACTAAATTATCGGGAAAAGCATCCAGTTTAGCAGGGAGTGGGGAGTACGATTGCATAGTGATATTCGCGCCTGATGTTTTAACTAACCTGCTGGAGTATATGAGGGGTATCACGTAGAAGATCAAGGGGGCTGATAATTGTTGTTGTGAACGGGGTTGAGCTCCTGTTAAAGGCCCTTCAGTAGTCATCTGAATGCGAGCCAGGGCTTCTCCTCGGGTAAATGGAAGAGCAACCTTTGCATGGGCAAGAGACACCTTCTGGCCAGTATCAACCTGTATCTAACCATGATATATTTGCCGCCATGACTATTTCACACAATCAACCGGTTATGTTTACTGCGAAACGTTATGCACGATTGAAATGGGCTTGCCGCCGCGGCATGCTGGAACTGGATGTACTGTTACTACCATTTGTTGAAGAAGCGTTTAATGATCTGTCTGAACAGGATAAGGAAACCTTTGAACGGTTGCTGACCTGTGACGACCCGGATCTGTTTGCCTGGATTATGGGCCATCAGACTTGTCAGGATCCTGAACTGGCCAGGATGGTCGATACCATTGTTAACCGGGTCAAAGTATAGTGTTATTCTGCAACCGCCCGTGCGCCAGTCAATTTATCGAATGATGCTGGCCAGTGTGGCAGTCGCGATTATCCTGATGTTAACGCCTGTTTTCTGGTGGGCAGTGCTAATCGGGGGGATCAGTTTGTGCCTGGCAATGGTCTGGCCGCTGAACTCAGAACCTTATCCACAGACCTGGATTGTTGATGAGGCCGGCGAAGGGTATACGGTTATTAGCGGTCGTCAGGATAACGCCGGTAACTGGCAAATCAGCCCGCGCTCAAAGCTGCTTCCCGGTGCATTATATCTGGTGCGCTATTTTCAGCAGTCGCAGCGGTTTGAAACCTGCTGGCTTTTTCCCTGGCAGGTTCAGGATAAAGATTACCGCCGACTCGCCAGGATTGTGTTTAGGCAAGGACAACTCTGAATGTTAGGACTTTATTTGCAGGCTGGGTTTAAAAAAGCCGCTGATATTACGCCGTCTTCACTGGAAGGCCTGCAACGCGCCCCGGTGTTATGGCAGACCTTCTTACCCAGCGCTCGTCACTATAAAAAATACTGTAAGTTAGTTGGCTGGGAAAACTCTGCCCGGATGCACCCGTTTTACTGGCAGGTGCGGGGACTTTCATTGCAACTACGCTTGCTGGCTCACAGTAAAAGCCCGTTCAAGTTACTGGGACTGGTGCATTTGCAGAACCGGGTAGAAGAGTATGCCGAATGCCGCACCGATATTCCCTGTGAGCTGGTGGCCCGGTTTGGTACTGTTTATCAGCATCGCCGAGGATTAGCCGTAGAAGTTACCGTTACCGGCAACCAGCGCGGTCAGCGGGTATACAGCGCAACCGGCACGTACCTGATGCAAACCTCACTTAAGCCCGGCCCGTTACCTGCCTACGAGAGTGATATTGTCGCACCGGGTGAAACCTCACCCGAGACTGCAGAGTTAGCATTCAGTGCTTCAATGGTGCGCCGCTACGCAAAAGTGTCTGGCGATGTTAACCCCATTCATTTAAGTACGCTGACAGCCAGATTATTTGGTTTTAAACGGGCGATAGTGCATGGTATGTACAGCGGTGCAAAGGCGGTTTCTGTGCTGGATAAACAAGCGGAGCTAAATAGCAAAGCAGTGCGGTTAGCGTTTAAACGACCGATGTTTGTGCCAGCCAAAGCCGTGCTATACAGCGAACAAGGTGAAGGGTCTACCCACTTCTCGCTGGTCTCAGCCAACCGGGAGCAAGCGGAAACCTACTTCACCGGCCAGATCGGTTGATAACGCCACCGACTGCGTTTAGTGCTCGAAACTGGTTAAATCACCCGGTTGCGGTGAGGTATTAGACGGCATGGGCGTTAAAATGGATGGCGTTGCATTCTCTGCCCGTTCAGGATAATCCTGGTTGTAATGCAGCCCGCGACTTTCTTGACGTTGCATGGCACAGCGCACTATCAGCTCAGCCACCGTTACCAGATTACGTAGCTCCAGCAAGTTATTGCTGACCCGGAAATTCGAGTAGTAATCACTGATTTCCTGTTCCAGCAATTTAATCCGGCGAATTGCTCGCTCCAGCCGTTTGGTAGTGCGCACGATGCCAACGTAATCCCACATAAACAGGCGTAGCTCATGCCAGTTATGCTGAATAATAACCTCTTCGTCAGAGTCGCTGACCTTACTTTCATCCCATGGCAGGATTGGCTCTTCAGCCGGCGTTTCATCCAGTCGGGAAAGAATATGTTCAGCCGCTGAGCGGGCAAAAACAATGCACTCCAGCAGCGAGTTAGACGCCATCCGGTTGGCTCCGTGTAAGCCGGTGTAAGCGACTTCGCCAATCGCATAGACATTGTCCAGATCGGTACGCGCATTTAAATCGGTCATCACGCCGCCACAACTATAATGCGCCGCCGGAACTACCGGAATGGCCTCGCGGGTAATATCTATGCCCAGCGAGCGGCATTTACGATATATATTCGGAAAGTGCTTCACAATGAAGTCGGCGGGTTTATGACTAATGTCCAGATACATACAGTCAGCGCCCAGTCGTTTCATTTCATAGTCGATAGCCCGGGCAACAATATCCCGCGGAGCGAGGTCTTTGCGCTCGTCGAATTTTTCCATAAACGGCGTGCCATCGGCGTGAACCAGACGGGCGCCTTCGCCACGCAGTGCTTCGGTAATCAGGAAGTTACGCGCCTGCGGGTGGAATAAGCAGGTAGGGTGGAACTGGTTAAATTCCATATTAGCGACCCGGCAACCCGCCCGCCACGCCATGGCAATACCATCACCGCTGGCAATATCCGGATTCGAGGTGTACTGGTAAACCTTACTGGCACCACCGGTGGCCAGGGTGATAAAGCGGCTGCGGATCACCTCGACCTGTTCCCGTTTGCGGTTCCATACATATACGCCTTTGCAGCGGTTAGGATTGTCCTGGCTTTTTATCATATCGATGGCATTGTAACGCTCAAAAATATGAATATTGGGATGCTGGGATACCGCTTCGTTAAGCGTGATTTGCAGCGCTTCGCCGGTGGCATCGGCGGCATGCAGGATGCGGCGGAAGCTATGCCCGCCCTCGCGGGTGAGGTGATAGCGGTTTTCGCCGTTATCGGCCTGCTCCTGATCAAAGGGGACGCCATGTTCGATTAACCATTCCATGGCACTCTTGGCATTTTGCGCAGTAAACCGCACAACGTCTTCATCGCAAAGATAGGCGCCGGCTTCCAGAGTATCCTGTACATGGGACTCAATGGAGTCGCGTTCGTCAAATACTGCCGCAATACCGCCCTGAGCGTAACGGGTGGAGCCTTCGTTACAGTCACTTTTACTGAGCAGGATAATGCGACAATAATTGGCCAGTGATAAGGCCAGGCTCATGCCCGCCGCGCCAGAACCGATAATTAAAACATCACAACTGTGCTCAACGTTAGCGTCAGCAGGTTGCTCCGGTGTTACAGATGAAGAAGCATTTGAATTCATGTAATGTAAGGGTCACAATGCGTGATTTTCGGCAAGTCTAATAAAACTCGGCGCAAACGTAAAAGACTAAACGCCTTTATGGCAACTATTTTACCGATATTTAGGGTGTTTAGCTTGAGAAATGAAAAAAAGATCACATTCTTTGCGAACTTTTTAAAATACGCGAAGTCTACTCAATTGCTTGCATGAGCTATTTGGGAATTAGTCGGTAGGAGAAATGGCTCGAATGAGCGAGCAAATAACTGATCAACAGTTGGTTGAACGTGTTCAGCAAGGCGATAAAAACGCGTTTAATCTGCTGGTAACGCGCTATCAGCATAAAGTGATGCACTTGGTTTCGCGCTATGTGAAAAACACCGGTGATGTGGCAGACGTCACGCAGGATGCGTTTATTAAAGCGTATCGTTCGTTACCTAATTTCAGGGGCGACAGCGCATTTTACACCTGGTTATATCGTATAGCAGTGAACAGCGCCAAAAATTATTTGGTGGCTATCGGGCGTAAGCCGCCCGCCAGTGATGTCGATGCTGAAGAAGCGGACTATTATGATGGCAGTGATGCACTGAAGGAGCATTCATCTCCTGAGCGCAGTGTGCTGTCGGATGAACTTGAGGCGACTTTGTTTCGCGCTATGGAAAAATTGCCTGACGATTTACGAATGGCAATTACCCTGCGTGAGATTGAGGGGCTGAGTTACGAAGAAATTGCAAATGTAATGGCCTGTCCTGTTGGAACGGTGCGTTCCAGGATATTCAGAGCACGGGAAGCTATTGATAAGGTTATTCAACCATTACTGGAAACCTGATATTGAGCTTTAGGGCCAGGATCAGGTACAGTAGATTTTGACAAGGTTGCCTTATAACGATGAAAAGTAATCAGGGCGTAACCAGGAAAAGTACTTTATGACGCAGCAACACGAAAAATTATCGGCTTTTATGGACGGCGAACTCGATGACAGCGGGTTTGTTGACAGCATTAAAAACGATAGTGAATCACTGGCAAAATGGCGTAGCTACCATGTCATCCGTAGCGGTTTACGTAAAGAAGCTTCAGTGATGCCGGAATTTGACATTACTGCCCAGGTTGCAGCCGCGCTTGACCAGGAACCAACAGTGTTGGCGCCGAAGTCCAAATGGAAGTCGCTACCAGTGGTGAACAAGGTAGTACCATTCCTTCGTCAGTCCGGCCAACTGGCTGTTGCAGCATCAGTGGCTGCCGCGGTAATTCTGGGCGTACAACAGGTTAATCAACAACCTGCGGCGGAAGAGCCTTTTACGACTTTCCAGACACCCGTGATCCCAGGCATGCCGCAAACCGGCATGGCACCGGTAAGCCTTGAACAAAGTAATATAGTACCAAATAATCGCGCTGGCGATTCGGATGCACTGTTACAGAAGCGTCGACAAATTAATGCTTTGCTTGCCGACCATGAGCAGCAACTGAAACTGAAGCAGGCAGAAGAGCAATCTCAACGGGCCGCGGAATCTGAACCTAATCAGCCTTAAATTACTATGCAAGCATTCTTCGATGTAAAACAACGCACTGCCCGGGCAGTGCGTTTGTTGTTTCTAACTACCTTAATTTCTGCTGCGCCTGCGGTAATTTATGCGCAGGAAGACTCGCAACGCGAGCCTGAACGGATAACCGAACCAAATCTGTCTGTTGCCGAAGCTCCACGTCAAAACCTGAGCGGTTTAGAGTGGCTGGAGCGCTTAGCCCAAATCAACCGCACCTCCAATTTTGAAGTATCGTTTGTGCTGACCAGAGCTGGTCAGGAAATGACCCCATATCTGTGGCGTCATGCAGTGCTGGAAGATGGTCTGGAAGCTGAGCAACTCAATTTGCAAAACGGGCCGGGTCAGGAAATGATCCGTCTTGGTAATGTGGTCAGCGTGTTCGAGCCAGACGTACAGCCTTACAGCATATACGCCAGTGCCATCAGTGGACCGTTGCCCAGCGATTTATTGTATAACCCTACGGCGCTAACCGACGCTTACCAGTTTATTACTATCGGCCGCACCCGGGTTTCCGGCCGGGCTGCCCAGCAGTTACGTATCGTTAGTCGCGACAACAAGCGCTATAACTATCAGGCGTGGCTAGACGAAGAAACCGGCATGCTATTAAAGCTGGATATGGTGGATTTACAGGGTTCTTTGCTGGAGCAAATTCAGGTCACCGCGGTTAATGTGAGTGAGCAGCCGTCGCCGTATTTTTCCCGAATCAACCCACAAGCTTTACCTGGTGCAGTAGCCATGACCCCAAAACCCCGTCAACATCAGTGGGAAGTGAAATTTCTACCAGTGGGAATGGAAGAAATCAAACGCGAAACCCGGCGACTGGCCATGACTGGTCAGGTGGTAGAATACAAACTGTTTAGTGATGGCATGGTAGACGTGTCGGTTTATGTGCAACCTGCCCAGGATTCTCTTGATTCTGACGTAGTGCTGCGCCATTCAACCAATACGTTTTTGTCGTTAACCAATGGCCAGGTGCAAATTACTATTATTGGTAAAGTTCCCCCGCAAACCGCTTACGAAATCGCCCATTCCATCGGTGCAGCCGGAGAGTAAAGTGATTATCGAGACAGCGACGGTTATTGGTGTTGAAGACGACTTAATTACGGTCAGCGCGTCGGTGAAGACCGGCTGCAGTCAGTGTCAGGTAAGTGACGATTGCGGCACCAGCGCAGTAGCCAAAGCGTTTACACCACGCCAGCAAACTCTGACTATGCGCAGTCCATTGCCGGTTAAGCCAGGCGATCTGGTGGTGATCGGCATCCCTGAACAAAAGGTCTTGCTGGCTTCATGGCTGGTTTATATCGTGCCCCTGGTTACCCTGATTGGTGGCGTGATTGGCTTAAATCAACTAACAAACTGGCATGAACTGGCGGTATTCGGCGCAGCTATTTTGTTATCAGCCGGCAGCGTAAAACTGGTCGCACGGTATCTGGCCCGGGCCAGAAATGCCCGCTTTGAGCCAGTTATTGTCAGTCGGGTCAACGACAAAGCACAGGCGGTTTAGCCGGGGCGGCTTGTGGTTTGCCGGTAGCGGCGACGATTTGTTGCTGTGATATTCGCTTTTAGCGCAATAAGTAGGTAAAATCCGCACCCTTGAAGGTGTCTGGCTGAACACGTCATTGTAATCGTTTATCACCCGCCAGACGTTTAAACGTAACAATTTGCAGGTAATTTCCAAGCATTATGCAGCATAAGCACATTCGCAACTTCTCTATTATTGCGCACATTGATCATGGTAAGTCGACATTATCAGACCGTTTGATCCAACATTGTGGTGGATTAACCGAACGTGAAATGGCAGCACAGGTTCTGGACTCCATGGATCTGGAAAGAGAGCGGGGAATTACCATTAAAGCGCAGAGCGTAACGCTCGATTATAAAGCCCGTGATGGTGAAACTTACCAGCTTAATTTCATCGATACGCCTGGACACGTAGATTTTAGCTACGAGGTTTCGCGCTCACTGGCGGCCTGTGAAGGGGCGCTGCTGGTGGTTGATGCCGGACAGGGCGTTGAAGCCCAGACCGTAGCCAACTGCTATACCGCTATCGATATGGACATGGAAGTGGTGCCGATCCTGAATAAAATCGACTTACCGCAGGCTGAGCCGGAGCGGGTAGCCGAAGAAATTGAAGACATCATTGGCATCGATGCCGTGGAAGCCGTGCGTTGCTCAGCAAAAACCGGTATCGGGATTGAAGATGTGCTGGAAGTTATTGTTAAGCAGATCCCGCCGCCGGAAGGCGCTATTGATGCACCGCTGAAAGCGCTGATCGTTGACTCCTGGTTTGATAATTACCAGGGGGTTGTGTCACTGGTGCGCATCGTTGAAGGTGAGCTGCACGTTAAAGACAAGATTCAGATCATGTCAAACGGGCAGGTGCATCAGGCTGACAAAATTGGTGTATTTACTCCTAAGCCGCTGGAACGTAAAGTGCTGCGAGCCGGTGAGGTAGGGTTTATTATTGCCGGAATTAAAGAAATTCATGGTGCGCCGGTGGGCGATACCATTACCACCGCCAAGGCGCCTGCCGAGAAGATGTTACCGGGCTTTAAAAAGGTTAAGCCGCAGGTTTATGCCGGCTTGTTCCCGGTGAGCTCTGACGACTACGAAGATTTTCGTGATGCGCTGGCTAAATTGAGCCTTAACGATGCCTCACTGTTTTACGAACCAGAAAGTTCTGCAGCCCTGGGTTTCGGTTTCCGCGTTGGTTTCCTTGGCATGCTGCATATGGAAATTATCCAGGAACGTCTGGAGCGTGAATACGACCTCGACCTCATCACCACGGCGCCAACCGTAAACTACGAAGTGCTGCAAACAGATGGCACTGTTATGCAGGTGGATAACCCGTCAAAGTTACCGGCGGTGAACGATATCGAAGAGATTCGTGAGCCCATCGTAGAAGCTAATATCCTGGTACCACAGGAATACCTCGGCAGTGTAATCACACTGTGCGTTGAAAAGCGCGGTAATCAGGTCAACATGAGTTATCACGGCAAACAGGTTGCGGTAACCTACGAATTGCCAATGGCAGAGGTAGTGCTGGACTTCTTTGACCGCTTAAAGTCGACCAGCCGCGGGTTTGCCTCGCTGGATTACAACTTTAAGAAGTTTGTCTGCTCAGACATGGTTCGTCTGGATATTCTGATTAACGGTGAACGGGTCGATGCGCTGGCAGTAATTACCCACCGTGACAATGCGCAGTACCGGGGTCGTGACCTGGTGGAAAAACTGCGTGAGCTGATCCCGCGTCAGATGTTTGATATTGCTATCCAGGCCGCCATTGGTAACCATATTATTGCCCGAAGCACAGTGAAACAGTTACGTAAAAACGTTATTGCCAAATGTTATGGCGGTGACGTAAGCCGTAAGAAGAAACTGCTGCAGAAGCAAAAGGAAGGTAAGAAACGGATGAAGCAGGTGGGTAATGTGGAACTTCCACAGGACGCATTCCTTGCAGTACTTAAGGTATCTAAGTAATGGCGAATTATTTTTCTCTCTTGTTGGTAGTGCTGACCCTGGGGTCGGGATTAATTTGGTTGATAGACGCTCTTGCGTTTGCGCCGAAACGAAAGGCCCGCGGTGTGGCGCTCTCCGGAAACGGCGAGTCGGCGTTACCGCCTGAGGAAAAACTGCCATATATCGTGGATACGGCGCAGCAGATTTTCCCGGTCATCGCCTTTGTACTGGTGTTACGGTCATTTCTGTATGAACCGTTTCAGATCCCATCAGGTTCCATGATGCCAACTCTGTTGGTAGGTGATTTCATTCTGGTGGAAAAATATGCCTATGGCTTAAAAGACCCGGTATTTCGCCACAAGTTTATGGAAACCGGCGCGCCTGAGCGTGGCGATGTAGTGGTATTTAAGTATCCGGAAGAGCCTTCAGTCGATTACATCAAGCGGGTAGTGGGCATGCCCGGTGATACGGTAATTTATCGCGATAAGCAGATATTCATTAAGCCTGCCTGCGATAGCGGCCAGAATTGTGCCGAATTTAAGGCGATGCCCCAGGAATTTGTCAGCAGTGGCGACTTTGTTCAAAACCTCGCCCCGCTGAAACGTATCAGGGAAACGCTCGGTGACGTGGAACACGAAATTCTGCAACATCCTGTTTCAGAAGCGCATCCTTCCAATTTCTATACCCAGCCGGGTACCAAAATGAATGAGTGGATCGTGCCGGAGAATCAGTACTTCGTGCTCGGCGACAACCGCGATAACAGCCGCGACAGCCGTTACTGGGGCTTTGTGCCGGATGAAAACCTGGTAGGTAAAGCTGTCGCTATCTGGATCAGCTTTGAATTTGATCGTGCGCCTGACAGTTGGTTACCTTCATGGGTACCATCAGGCGTTCGCTTTAGCCGGGTAGGTGGCATTCAATAATGATCGGAATCGATCGCTATGCCAGATTATCACAGCGTCTGGGCTACCAGTTTAGTAATGTTGAGTTACTCCAGCAGGCGTTGACTCACCGCAGCGCCGCCAAGCAGCACAATGAACGCCTGGAGTTTCTGGGCGATGCCGTACTGGGTATGGTAGTGGCTCAGGCGCTGTTTAAGCGCTTTCCAACCGTGCCTGAGGGCAAATTAACCCGTATGCGTTCGACGCTGGTGAAAGGCGATACGCTGGCTGAACTTGGCCGTGAGGCCGACGTTGGCGAATTATTAAAGCTGGGGCCGGGCGAACTTAAAAGTGGCGGTCATCGACGCAGTTCAATTATTGCCGATGCCATGGAAGCCATCCTCGGAGCCATCTATCTTGAAGCTGGCCTGGAGGCCACAACAGAAGTTATTTTACGCTTGTGGCAAAGTCGTATTGATAAGCTCGATCCAAACGAACACCCTAAAGACGCTAAAACCCGTTTGCAGGAGTTTTTACAGTCCCGTAAGCTGCCGCTACCGGTTTATGAAGTGGTGGATATCAGTGGCAAGGATCATGACCAGACTTTCGTGGTGCATTGTCAGATAGAGTCGCTGGGCAAGCCTATGAAAGGGACAGGGACCAGTCGGCGGAAAGCCGAACAACAAGCCGCACGGAACGCGCTGGAGAAATTAGACAATGACTGACCAGCAGTTGCCAGACATCCCAGAACCTAAAACCCGCTGCGGCCTGGTGGCCATAGTTGGCCGGCCTAATGTAGGCAAATCCACGTTGTTAAACCGCTTACTCGGGCAGAAAGTAAGCATTACCTCCCGTAAGCCACAAACCACGCGGCACCGGATTTTAGGTATCGATACCGAAGCCGATTGTCAGACCGTATACGTAGACACGCCGGGTTTACACAATGAAGAAAAAAGAGCAATTAACCGATTAATGAACCGCGCAGCGACCAGTTCGTTAGGTGAAGTGAGCCTGATCCTGTTTGTGGTGGAAGGTACCCGCTGGACCAGTGATGATGAGCTGGTGCTGAGCCGCGTGCAGCAATCCGGCCTGCCGGTTATTCTGGTGGTCAACAAACAGGACAAAGTGGCCGATCCTGAGGCACTGATAGACCATTTACAGGTGCTGGCGCAAAAGTATTCGTTTGAGGAAATCATTCCGCTAAGTGCCAAGCAGGGCAAACAGGTTGAGGTGCTGCGAGAGTTAGTTCGTCAGCGCCAGCCAATCAGCGAGTTTTACTTTCCTGAAGACTATATTACTGACCGTTCAAGCCGCTTTATGGCTGCTGAAATCATTCGTGAAAAGCTGATGCGTTACACCGGTGATGAGTTACCCTATTCAACCACGGTTGAGATTGAACAGTTTAAGCTGGGTGAAAATGGCGTTTACCGTATTAATGGTCTTATCCTGGTTGAGCGTGAAACGCAAAAACGCATGGTGATCGGAAAAGGCGGTAAACACTTAAAAACCATAGGTGAACAGGCGCGGCTGGATATGGAGCGGTTGTTCGATAATAAGGTTTTCCTGGAACTGTGGGTGAAAGTGAAATCTGGTTGGGCCGACGATGAACGGGCTCTGCGTTCGTTAGGCTATGGTGAAGATTAATTAAGCAGGTGGTGAGTATGAGTATCGCTGATATGCGTCGTCAGTATAGTCAGGGGCATTTAACCGATAATGATTTAACTGACCATCCGGCAGATTTGTTTAAACAGTGGTTGGGCGCAGCAATTGAGGCGGGGATCCCGGATCCTACCGCCATGACCGTCGCGACAGTAGACGCTGATGGCCAGCCGTCTCAGCGCATTGTGTTGCTGAAAGACTACGACCACGAAGGGTTTGTTTTTTATACCAACCTGGGCAGTCGCAAAGCCAAAGAGCTGAGTGAAAACCCACGAATTTCTTTGCACTTTCCCTGGTTTTTTATGGAGCGTCAGGTGCGCATTTGTGGCACCGCACAAAAACTCACAACAGCACAAAACGCCAAATACTTCTTATCCCGGCCGAAAGATTCACAGCTGGCTGCCTGGGCGTCCCAGCAGAGCCAGCCAATCTCCAGCCGCGAGCTGCTGATGACGCAGTTTCATCAGATGAAAGAAAAGTTTGCGAAGAAGGAAATCCCGCTGCCGGATTTCTGGGGCGGCTTTAAAGTGATGCCCCATCAAATCGAATTCTGGCAGGGCGGTGAAGACCGTCTGCACGACCGCTTCGAGTATACTAAGCAGGCTGATAACAGCTGGACAACCCAGCGCTTAATGCCTTAGTTTGACCGTTACCCATGATTGATTCGCACTGCCATCTGGATCTCCCTGAGTTTGAACCAGACTGGCAGGACGTACTCAATAGTGCCGTTAAACAAGGCGTTGAGCGAATTTTAATTCCCGGCACTGCGGTATCAGGCTGGCAGCGCCAGCAAGACATGGCGGCCGACAACGCCCAACTGGATGTGGCGTTTGGCCTGCATCCTTATTTTTTCCCAGATGAGCCTGAAAACGCGTTGGCGGCTCTACGCGAACAACTACAAACCACCACGATAAAGCCTGTAGCCATTGGTGAAATTGGCATCGACGGCGCCATAGACACGTCGCTAAAGGCCCAGCAGTCTTTATTTGAAGCTCAGCTCGAAATGGCCAGCGAACAGTCTCTGCCGGTTATTTTGCATCATCACCGCTCTCATCACTTATTACTAGAATCTATTAAACGCAGCCGCTTTACGCAGGGCGGTGTCATCCACGCGTTTTCCGGTAGTGAACAGGTTGCCAGGCAATATATTGATGTAGGATTTAAGTTAGGCATCGGTGGCACCATTACCTATTCGCGGGCTCAGAAAACCCGGCAAACCGTGGCAAATATTCCATTGCAGCATTTGTTGCTGGAGACGGATGCGCCGGATATGCCCATGTCCGGCCGACAGGGGGCGCGCAATGAGCCGCAGTTTATTGGTGAAGTGGTTGCTGCCCTGGCTGATTTGCATGGCATAACACCGGAGGCGGTTATAGAACAGACAACGGCCAATTACTTTGCCTTATTTGGCTCCCGCACCCAATGTAAATAACCAAGTACCTGATCATCCTCTTTTACCGGTACAAAGAAGCTGGTACGAAGTGGCTCTTCCCGTATCAGTTGTGGCAATAATGTAGTAACCCCCTGTTGTGCGATACGTTCGCCGGAGGCTGAGAATACCGCGGCACGAAGAATGTTGTCATCCTCGGCCATACTGGCCAGAACCCGGTTAATTTCCGCCTGATTTAACGCTGCCACTGCCGGGCGAATAAGTCTCTCGTAGTGACGCCCCAGAGGCTCCTCCGCTGGCGATGACTCACTCATCTGGCTGGTTACGGCAACCATCACTGCGATAAACAAACCGGTTATCAGTAAGGTCAGCAGAATAAGCCGGTGGGCGGTAGAGAACGTAATACGGCGCAATGCAAAGCCTTTTTTAAGATTAAAAATGTGCAACTTAGTCTAACTATGCATTTCCCAAACGCGGCGTATCCGTTAGGATCGGACTATTAGTTAACTCAAGTGATGAGAACTCGCCCTTTGGAATTAACAACGCTTAGTACAGAACAATTGACCAGCGCAGCCTTTCTTTCAGCTACGTTGGCAGAATATCAGAATCTTCGCTGGGATCAATCGTGCACCGGACTTACCGTAGAGGCCCATGCCCAATCTGCTCAGCAACTTATCGTTAGCGGCCAGTCATTAACGCTGGAACAGCTGGCTATGATAGTTCAACATCTGGCACCCGCGGTGAAGCTTGGAAGTTTCAGGCTGCACCCTCACAGTGCCCTGATCGGCGGCACTGCAATTAGCTTTGATGTTGAATCGGTCGATGTTACAACACAGACGCTGCATGATCTGCTCGATGGCGCCGCTAAGGCGTGTCACTGTGAAGTGGCATTGCGTGGTAACACGCCGCTGTTAACTCAGCCGGGCCTGTTGGTGATGGATATGGATTCTACTGTTATCCAAATTGAGTGTATTGATGAAATAGCCAAGCTCGCTGGCCTCGGCGAACAGGTTGCGGCGGTAACCGAAAAAGCCATGCGTGGTGAGCTTGATTTTGCTGAAAGCCTGCGTTCCCGGGTAGGTTGTCTGGATGGCGTGGAAGTGAGTCAGCTTAAGCAGATCCGCGACAGCATTCCGTTAATGCCCGGACTGCAACACTTACTTCATGTGCTGCAGCAGAATGGTTGGAAAATTGCCATTGCCTCCGGAGGCTTTACCTACTTCGCCGGGTATCTGGAGAATCGCTTAGGGCTTGATGCATCAAGAGCTAATGTGCTCGAAGCTGAAGACGGCAAACTCACTGGCCGGGTAGTAGGCGGTATAGTAGATGCCCAGGTTAAGGCTGAGACGGTCGAGGAGCTGGCCCGCCGCTGGGATATCCCGATGACCCAGACGGTTGCCATGGGGGATGGTGCTAACGATCTTAAAATGATGGGTGTGGCGGCATTAGGTGTGGCTTTTGAAGCCAAGCCGGTAGTCAATGCCCAGGCCGACGTGGCAATTCGTTACTCCGGTCTGGACGCGTTGTTAACCTATTTGCAATAGGGCTAAACGGCCTAGCTTTTCAGTAACGCCTTGATGCCGCCTGGCTCAATGGCGTGCTGACTGGGCGTTTTGTGATTTTCGGCAATGCGGTGCTCATCGAAACCAAACCGCAATAGTACCTGGTCTGTAATATCCACTGCGTGGACGCAGGCACTGATACTCCACAAGCGTTCTTCGAGCTCTTTGGCCCGGTGAATCGCGTAAACCCCAATGTAATTGATTTCCGACTGAAGCATTTCCAGATCGGGCTTACCTGTTACCGTTACCGTAATTGTCATAGCAATAAACTGGCCTGTGGTCAGGGCATTTTCTATAAACTGTTGGCGCGACTCATCGGAGCTGAAACGATACTCGTAGCGGGCGTCGATGGCATCGGCCGGCTCTTTCTCTGCTGGCCGGAAGGCGACGAACAGCTCACGGGTGACGGGGGAATGTTCGGTTTTTACCTGTTTTATGGATTGCTGTATGAAAGGGGCATTCAACGCGCGGTCGCGGAAGAATACCTCAAGGTTCATTTTACGTTGTTCGGCAAAATGACTAAACAAGGTTTTCAGGCGAGGATTGGCGGCATCGCCTAAAACCCCTACCTGAGGTAAATAGCGCCCGCCCACCTTAGATAACACAAAAGCCAGGGTCGAAGGGGTCTTGGCATTTATACAGCGTAAAGCATGGCCAATGCCCGGGATTTCTTCTTCATCAGGATAGGTTTTCAGTGACGATTTATTGCTCTTTATCAGTTCTGCAAAGAAGCGGCGTGCAGGCAGACCATCCTCGCCGGCAACCGAACGTAAATGCAGCACATTCTTATCACCACTGATATGAACCACCCGATAATGTAAGTCGCTGACATCAAACTTACTGGTCAGCTCCTGTAATTTGGGCAGGCTGACCAGCACCCGCATATTCAGGTCGCCGTGATATTCGCCGTCGATTTCTATGCGCAGGCCGTTAATTGAAATATCTTCACTGATGCCATTGATGGTTTGCCCTCTGGCCAGTACCTGCACTGCTGTACGTAACAGATACCGGGTTTCCATGCGCTGTTCCTGGAACTTATAGCGGAAAGCCTTAATTTCTCCGGGCGGGCGATTGCGGGCATGACCAAATAATTTCAACGCCTTCAACTGAGCGCGGTCAATTTTAATCTGACTGAACTGTAACTGCTCGCGATCAGAGGTAATATCGGTTATCTGTACTGCGTAGGCCAGATTTTGTAACCGAGCCATCAGGCGAGGAGCCGGCCTGGCATTCTGGCGTTTTACCTTGGTGCCTACATCATCGGGCAGTGACAGCGGCGCGTAAGCATCTTTGGGTGAAATTTTTACGATACCGACCTTAAATACCCGCCAGCTTACTTTTCTGGCACCAAAGCCAATAAATAACTCACTCAGAGCCGGGTGGCGGGCCAGTTCGTCACTGGAAGCGGAATAAAAATAGATTTTGCCGTTCTGAATATGGTTAAAGCTGTAAACATACAGCGCCGGGGCTGCATGTTTACTCTGAATCAACTGTTTTAGTCGGTCTGCGGTGAGCAGATAACCAAGTCGTAACTCATCTTCCTCGTCGTTCCAGTAGCTCAGAATATGGCGGTTTAAATCGTTGGCCATGGCAAACAGTGCTCGCGCCCGGCCTTCCTTTACTTCGATAAACACCGGCAGTGTAGGACAACTGGGCGAGAAGTACTGCTCGCAGGACTTGTTGATAATGGCGTCTATGGTGTTATCCATATTCACCTTGTAACGCCGTTTATTGCCATGAATAAACTTATCGATAAACTGGTCGAAATGGCTGTTAGGGGCGTCCTGCAGACGTTTCATCTGCAGAAACTGGAATTCTTTTTTGCGGGAAATACTGACTACCTGATATTTGATAGCCATTTTTTTATCCAGCGAGTACTCTGTTTCAAGGCCCCGGAAATACACACCGATTTTTTCACCGGGCTTAAAGAGTTGCTCTTTGGAGAGCTTTATTTTCATGCCCTTGGTGGATATGTCGACGCTGGTTGCCCGCAGGCTGTTGTTGGTTTCGGTAAACACTTCCAACGCCACGGCGAAGTTCATTCGCTCTTCGTTGCGCTTTGCATAGCTCAACAGGTTGATATTAGGCACATCAAATTGCGAGATGCTGTTGTTGGTTTTTTCCGGTATTTCGACGTCTTGTTCATTGCGGGCTTCAGCTTTTTCGCGAATGACACGAAAATTGTTTTCCGTGGCCAGCACCGCTTCATAAACACCAAAACAGTATAAGCCGAACATCCGCACCTGTTGTTCGAACACCTCAATGGCTACGTCATCCAGGTAATGCCTGATACCGTCGTATTGGTATAGCCGACACTCACCGTCTACCTGACCGCGCAAATCGATAGCTCGCATGCAGGGGCGCGCCAAGCGTTTTACTTCCATTTTTATCAAAAAACGCTTTTCTTTAGGAACATGGGAAGCAACCTGCTGAAGTACCTGATTGAACTCGGGTTCTTTCACCATGGGTTTAAGCTGTTCTATTATCTGCGCGTACTGCGATAAATCCTGATTCATGCGAGGTTTTGCTGTGTCCGTGACGGCTTTTTAGTATATTAACGAAATATCGGCAAAATAACTGACTACATTAACGTGGAGGTAATTCTGCTGTTTCTTAAGTGATGAGTTCTGTAAACAGAAGCACATCCTTGTTAACGAAATCATAATACTTATATTTGCAGAAACCAATTGATTTATGGCGAAACGAAAAACAGCTTTTGTATGCTCTGATTGCGGGGCGGAATTTCCGCGCTGGCAGGGGCAGTGCAGCGAGTGTAAAGCATGGAACACTATCTCCGAATTTGTCGTCAGTCCGGCAAAATCCACAGCGAAAGGAAGCTTTGCCGGCTACGCGGGTCAGACGCACAGCCAAATCCAGACCCTGAATGAAATTAACGTAGAGGATTTACCTCGTTTTAGCTCCGGACTGAAAGAGCTCGACCGGGTGCTGGGCGGTGGTATTGTTCCCGGTTCTGCCATCTTAATTGGTGGTTCACCGGGCGCCGGCAAAAGTACGCTGTTGCTGCAGGTTATGTGTCAGCAGGCCAGTAGTAAGTCTGCGCTTTATGTCACCGGCGAAGAATCGCTGCAACAGGTAGCCATGCGCGCCAGGCGCTTAGGTTTGCCCGATGACAAGCTAATGATGCTGGCTGAAACCAATGTTGAGATGATTTGCGATCTGGCATTAAAGCAAAAACCGCAAATCATGGTTATCGATTCCATTCAGGTGATGCATGTCTCTGATGTTCAGTCGGCACCGGGCAGTGTGTCGCAGGTGAGGGAAAGTGCCGCTTATCTGACTCGCTTTGCCAAGCAGCATCACATTGCCTGCACATAATATGAAAAATAAAATGGGTTACTTTGCCAAAACGTAGATAGAATGGCTCTTTCATTCAAAGAAAAGTAATCTACAAGATAGAAAAGCAAAACAGGCTGAAAGGTTACTTTTAAATTCTCGAATATAGTCAAAGGTGACGCTTTTTACTTCCAGTATAAATTATCAAGGTTACTTTTTTGCCGTCGAAATGAAGTTGCTCAAATAATGCTCAATTTTTTCACTGTATCTTTTGAGACGTTCTAACAAATGCTAAAGCTCAAGTGATAAACGATAAAGACGGTTATTACTAGGGCGTGTTGATCTTTCGTGAGTAATTTTTAAACAGCATGGTAAAGGGTTATAATTTGCTTCGCCAAAAGTAAAACCATAACCAATACCATGCCAAG